>Ga0209515_10005089_pt1 | contig 17272 bp, 14 predicted proteins | sample Subgroupgradi54m_FD_187454 | JGI IMG/M metagenome (GOLD analysis project Ga0209515, IMG submission 187454) | Subsurface groundwater microbial communities from S. Glens Falls, New York, USA - GMW60B uncontaminated upgradient, 5.4 m (SPAdes)... ...
CCTTTAGATACCCCGCCCCTTGGGGCGGGGTTGTTCATTTCGCGATCCTCACGTATACCCACATACGCTCCGGTCGCTCATTGGCGGGCGCCTCGCATCTGGGGCATTCTTCAAGGTTTCAAAAATTAATTCTTTGCCTCCCTCCTTCTCCCTATTCCCTAACTCCTATCCCCTATGTTACATTGCGTCCGCATGCGCTGGGGGTTCTTAACAATCTGTGGAATCTTGTGTGTGTCGGCGTGCGCGCAAGGGCCATCGTGGCATGCGTCGTCGCGTGCGGCGGTGAATTACCGCGTGCGGTCGGGCGATTCCGTGCAAACCATCGCCAAAAAATATCGCGTCTCGGTGCAATCGCTCGCGGAGTGGAATAATTTAAAGGATGCGCACCTGCTTTTGCCCGGATCGGTCGTGCATATCCCGCCGCCACAGCGCTCGCGCATTCTGCCGGGCAAGCCGATGCCGAAACCGAGCACGGCGAAACATATCGAGGTGCATCAAGGCTTATTCGATTGGCCGCTCGATGGTCCGGTGATCTCGCCATTCGGTATTCGCGGCGCGCGCCGCCACGATGGCGTCGATTTGAAGGCGAGTGCGGGAACGCCGGTACATGCCGCAGCGGCCGGTGTGGTGGTGTTTAACGGCAAATTGTCGGGCTACGGGAATTTGCTGATTGTGCGTCACGCGGGGCGTTACTATTCGGCGTACGGACATCTCTCGAAATTTTTGGTGCAGAAGGAGCAAGCGATCAAACAGGGTCAAACCATAGGTTTAGTCGGGTCGACCGGGCACGCGAGCGGGCCGCATTTGCATTTCGAAATCCGCGATGGACAGCAGGCCCGCAACCCTCTATTTTTTCTGGCGAGTCGCGACGGATCGCGCAAAACAGCGCCGATCAAAGAGGCGCCGGTGGTTGCGCCCGAATCTGCGCCGAAAAAACACACCATGATTGCGCAACGCGCACCGACGAAAACAGAAAGCGCACCGACGCGCACCGACAAATGGCAAAAATTTGTGCCTAGACAAAAAAAAGTTGTACAAGTCAATACGCCGTTCCGTCGGCAACATCTCTAAAAGGAGTTTTGTATGAAACAGCACACGCATGTGGGCGGCGAATTGGAGCAGTATCTGTTGCAGGCCATTCGCGACGTTCCCGATTTTCCCAAACCGGGGATTGTCTTCAAAGATATTACCCCAATTCTGTCCGACCCGATCGCGTTTCGACAGGTCACGAAATTTTTTCTGGAACGCTATCAGCGCAAAACCATCGACAGTATTGTCGCCATCGAATCGCGCGGATTTCTGTTTGCCGCGCCGCTCGCGCATCAACTCGGTATTCCACTGCATCTCGCCCGCAAAAAAGGCAAGCTCCCCTATTCCACGATTGAAGAGAGTTATTCGCTCGAATACGGCACGGCCGCGATCGAAATGCACACCGACGCCGTGAAAGACAAACATCGCGTGCTCATCATCGATGATCTGCTCGCCACCGGCGGCACCGCGTCCGCCACGGCCAAGCTGGTCGAACGCTTGGGCGGCACCGTTACCGAATGCGCCTTCGTGATCGAGCTCGCCTTTCTTCCCGGCCGCAAACAGTTGGCCGATTACGATGTGTGCAGTGTGGTCAGGTATGAATAATCGGCATTTCCATCTATTCTTAAAGTAATGTATTTGTTAATCAAATAATTGAATTTTATTGCTATTTTTTATTCATTTATCTATTCTAAATGAATGTCAAAAAGGCCTGTTTTGAACCGCGCAGCGCTCACGGAAAAACTACTGCGGCATTTGTCTGTCTCGGGACCGTCGTTGGCGAAGGATGTGTGCGAGACGCTCAGCATCAGTCAGCCCGCGTTTTCTCGACTCGTGCAGAAGAATGATGCCGTCCTGCGCATCGGTCGTGGTCGCCAAACGCACTATGCCGTGCATCGCTATGGCACGTGGGGTCAGTCGGAAATCCCTGTCGTGCTCATCGATGCAAAAGCGCGACACACGCTGGCCGCCACATTGCATCCACTGGCGCCGCGCGGGTACTATCTGGAATCCCACACAAAAATATTTACGAGTCGCCTGTATCAGGGTTGGCCATTTTTTTTCGAAGATATGCGACCGGCGGGTTTTCTGGGCCGACTCGAACCGCGCTTGCATCCGGAATTGGAATTGCCGCAGGACATCACGCTGTGGACGGATGATCACTGTCTGACGTACTTGGTCCGTTGGGGCTGGGATGCGGTCGGTCAGTGCATTCTTGGCGAAAGAGCTGCTGATCTCAATTTGCAAAATCGCGCGCAACGATTGGATGTGCTGGCGGACGCCGATCGTAAAAAAAAATATCCGCAATTGGCCGATTTGGTCATGTCTACCGGTATCCCGGGTTCGTCCGCTGCCGGGGAACACCCCAAATTTCTTGCGATTCGTCGGGCCAAAGGCAGATTATTGCCGGTGCTCGTGAAATTCTCGCCGCCGCTGGTCGACGCGATTAGTCGGCGCGTGGCGGATCTGCTCGTCTGCGAACACATTGCGCACGGCGTGTTGAAAAAATTCGGACACGCAGCGGCGCAATCTGTTTTGATCAAAAGTGCCAATCGGATATTTTTGGAGATGGAACGTTTTGATCGCACGCCATGCGGAGGGCGTCGCGGTGTGGTTTCACTACGTGCACTGGATTTGGAGTTTGTGGGACAACTCACGTCGTGGTCGGGCACGGCCGAAGCCTTGCTGCGCCAGAAAAAAATCGATCACGCCACCTACGAATCCATTGTCTGGCTCGATGTCTTTGCCCGGCTGATTGGCAATTCCGATTGTCATCATGGCAATCTCTCGTTTTTTTGCACCGGAGAAAAAATCTGCGGACTGACACCAGTGTATGACATGTTGCCCATGCTGTACGCGCCGCAACAAAATCAACTGGTCGCGCGCACTTTCGATCCCGCACCACCGAAATTGTTCGAGCTGCCGGTGTGGTCTGATGCCGTGGCGGCCGCGCGCGAATTCTGGGCGCGTGTGCAATCGCATGCGCAGATTTCCAGGGAGTTTAAAAAAATGACCATCAAAAATGAGGAGAAATTGGTTGCCCTGAATCCGGAAAGATAGTTAGCGATGACCGCTTGCCCCCGTAGCTCAGTGGATAGAGCGTCGGTTTCCTAAACCGTGCGCGCAAGTTCGATTCTTGCCGGGGGCACAGAAATTTGGCGCAGACAAATTTTTGCCCGAAGAACGAAAAACGTGAACGAATTTCGGCGCCAAATTTCGTTCACGTTTTTCGGATAAGAACAAGCGGTCTGGCCCACGAAATCCGTTGCTCTCCGGGCGATTCCGCACTATGCCCCGCGCCATGAAACAGCTCATCATCTTAGTGATCGCCCTGAGTTGCAGCACAACGGTCTGGGCCGCAAACGCACATGTCATCGCGATTGGCGGGGTGCGTGGTGAATCGTTGGCGCTCGATGACAATGCGGTTGCGCACATTGGTGACCTCATGGTCGATCGCTGTGTGGCCGCCGGGTTGCGGTGTGTGGAGCGACAAGATCTGATGGCGATTCGTGAGGAGCAACAACTTGTGGAATTGGGGTTGGCGAACCGCACGCACCGCGCCCGCAAAGGGAATGTGCAATCCGCCGATATCTTGGTGTCGTGTGCGCTGACTGGCACGACGCCCAACGCAGGCAGCGTGGGCGTGGGCGTCGGGAGTGAAATTCTGCGACAGATCGGTGTGTATGGTGTGGGTGTGAAGACGGATCGCGTTTCGCTGACGTGTCGCGGTTACGATACCACCACGAGTGAAATTCTGGTGTCGACCACCGGCAAACGTTCGATCGTGACCGCTGAAATTGGTGCGGCGCATGCGAGCGGTTCCGCCACCAAAGCGGTGCAAAAAATGCTCGACGATTTTTTTGTGCAGCTGAAAAATAAAATCGCCTCATGACTTTGCCTGGCAAACATTACACGCGCCGCAACGAAGGGTTTGTGTGCGAGCAGTGCGGCGCCACGGTGGAGCCCGGTACGCGCGGGGTGTTGCGCAATCATTGTCCGCAGTGCCTTTTCTCCCAACATGTTGATGTGCAACCTGGCGACCGCAAAGCCACGTGTGGTGGACTCATGCGACCGGTGCAGGCGTATTATCTGAGTCAGCGCACTGTACTAGTACATGAGTGCACGCGCTGTCGCACGCGCCGCGAAAACCGTGCTGCTCTTGCACCCTGCGCCGAGCCCGACAATCTCGAGTTGATTTTGAAACTCATGAAAAATGCCGCGGAGTCGGTGAGAGATTAGGGCGTGTGATGGGTGCCGCAGCTTACTGGTGCGGTGTCACTTGTCGGTGGTGTATTGGTGAAGTGATGAAATCCGTGTTGCCACTGTGGAAGCGGTGATTGTGGCGACGTGCCGATGTGCCGACGTGCCGATGTTGTGGATGCGGCGATTGTTATAATGTCGTGGGCGAGTTTGTTGAGGGCGGCGATTTGTGGCTCCACCGTGTTCAAACGCGCTTCGACATCATTCAATAATAATCCGCGATGACCGGGCGTTGGGAGTTGATCCACCAGCGCGCGACACTGCGCCATCATCGCGCGCAATTGCGGAATTTCTGTGAGCGCAGCGGCGGCGGCATCAAAATTCATGTTGTCGGTTTGGCTCAACGCCTCGGTGCGCAAGGTCGTTACGGTCAGCAGCGCGTCGGCGCGGGCGGTTGGGGTGGCGCTGGCATCGGCAAGTGTGCGTTGTGCATCGGCCACGAGTTGTGTGCTCGTCATCGTCTGTTCATCGCTCGACAATCCGGCGACGTCCGGTTTGGTGTTCGCCGCTTGCGCGCGTTCGTTCAGCACCTGCGTGAGAAACGGAGCGGTTTGATTCGTCGAGGTGTCGTGCGTGATCCACTGTTCGAGCAGAACAAAATTGGTGATGCGCCCATGACCATCGAAGAGATCGGTGGCGTGATACGAACTGCCGATCGCTTCCCAATCAAATTCCGCCTGACGCTCGATAATAATTTGTTGCTGCATGAGTCGTTGCGCGCCGACGCCCTCTGGCCCCGCTAAATGTTGGATGATCAGCGCGCGTGCGTCAGTCATGGTTTTGCCGTCGTCGATCGCATCGGCCCACCAGTTCGCAAAAATGTTTCCGAGTGCGGCAGTGTTGGCGTGGTACTGTGCCATTTTGATTTTTTGAAATTCCGGTGTGGCGCGACCCGGCGCGTAGACCACGCCCGGTGTGCGGGTTTGCACGCGCAACATTTCATTTTGATGATCGAGCGCGGTGAGCGTGGGATCAGCAAATTGGGCGAGCGTCTTCGCGTCGCGCGGTAGGCCGGTCGCTAAATCCAGCGCCGCCGGCAATCCCGAATTGCCGCCGCTGTCTTGCGCTAAACGGCCAAATTCAGCGGCGCGTTGCAACCACTGCGCGGCCATGCGCAGACTCGGGCGCTGCGTGGGTTGCGAAAGCGCCGCAAGCGCCGATTCTTTTGTGCGCATCTCGCCGTCGATGTCGCGCGATTGATCGCACGCAATATCTAGAAACGCGGCACCGCACACCGCACCACCATTTTGGTACGCCTGTGTCCACGCAAATCCGTTGCCTAAATTTTTCAGCGCGTGCAATTGCGCAAGTTCACTCTCGAGCTGCACGCGCGTGGCTTCGATTTGCAAGGCGGCCTGTGTCTGTTCTGCGGCGGCGCGTAGTGTAAATGGATTCAGACCCACGGTGCTCGCCGTGTCGACCGCAATATCGCTGGCAATAATTTCTTGCGCGAGTGCGGCGAAGGCGGTCGCACTTTCTTGCAGCGCCGCGGTTGCCGTGGGCAGCAACGGGCGCTGCGTGGTGCGCAGCGTGCGAATCGTGTGGGCGACTTGCATGGCACGCAGACTGTGCGCCCCGAAGAGTAACGCGGGATTCATGACCTGCAGTTCGGTCAGAATGCGATCGCGTGTTGGTTGATCCATCGCCGGTTCAGTCAGCAAACGATCATGTTGCTGCAGCGCCCACTTGCGCAGCGCGTCTTGTTGAGCCGCCGAACCGCTACTCATGATGTCGCGTGTGTAGGTGGCGAGTGTGGAAAAATAATCGGTGGTCGGTGTGATCGATCCGTCGATGGTGAGCGGATCGCCACTCTCCCTGGCAATCGATTGGAAAAAACGCAATTGCAGCTCCGCCTGCAAAATCAGTTTGGCGCCGGCGGTTGCGATCTTCGTAGCGAGCTGAACCTCGTCGGGTAATTGTTGTGACCACATCTGTGCCTGCCATTGCGCGCTTACCACATCAGTCTGCGAGGCAATCAGTGCGCGCGTCAGGAGTTGTTGGCGTTCCTGTGTGATCAGCGCGATCGCCTGCGCGTCATCGCTCGTGCCCATCACCCACGCCAGAAAATGCGCGCGTTCGCCGTCGGCCAGCAGCGGAATTTTTTTATCGACCGTGCTGCCCGGTGCCGAGCGTACAATTTTTTCGTTGAAAAATTTCAGAAAATCTGCGGCCGCCGCGTGATGTCGCACTTGGTAGAGATTGCGCAAAGTCCCCACGAGATCTGTATTGCGCAACGCGGCCTCTGCGAGCTGAAATTGGGTGAACCAATGATTTTTGGCGCGCGTGGTCCAGTCGATGCGACCATTTGTGCCAGCCTCGGCCACCAGTGCCTTGCGAAATCTGGCGCGCAGGGCATCGACGCCGCTTTCAATCGCGGCGCTGTCTTGACTGCGAATGAGGGTGCGAATCGCGGCGGTGGTTTCTTCTGGCGCGCGCTGACCTGCCCAGACCAGTAAATCGTCGTCGCGATCGAGCAGCCAGCGCACGCCACCACGCGCGGTCTCGGGCAAAAAATTCGCGGCGCGCAATGCCCAGTGGTCGGATGTGCTGTCGGGTGATTCGCTCATGAAGAGCGAGAAAAATGCGCGCGGTGAGGTGGGCGTGATCGGCGAGAGCCAATTGCTGCCAGTGGGTAGCGGCATGCGCGCGTCCATAATGCGATTGGCCTCGTTGGCCAACGCGCCGCCATTGCCCCAGCCGACCGCACCAAAATACGCGCTACTGCCAAGCTCCAGTCCGAGTTTGAGTCCTTCATACATGCCATACAGCGTAAAGACATTTGCGCCGCGGGTGAGTTTGGTGAGATCCCAGAAACTGAGGGTGTCGCGTGTGAGGGCAATTTCACCGAGGACGGCTTCGCGGGCCATGGCGGTCGGTGTTTGCGGAGCGGGAGTGGGAAAAAATGTTTCGCCGGAGGCGCTGCGGAGCCAGCTCGAGACGGCACCTTTGGTGGCCCAGTCAATCAGCGGGCGTCCGCCGAGTGTCGCGACGAGGTGAAAATATCCGCGCGCCTTGGAATTCGCGCCGAAGAATTGTTCGCCTGCGGGTGCGCTGCTGAAAACAGCATTCGCCCACGTGAGTAAATTGCCCACCGTGCCGTCGATGAAATCGCCCAGCGCAATGTCCGGGCCCATCTTGGTCACATTCAATACGGCCTCGCCGGTTTCGCCCGCGACGCGACCGACACTGCGAAATAATTTTTGTGCACGCGTCACGCCGGCCTCGGCGGTTTCGGCGCTTGCGAACTTCCAGGCCGCGCGAATGCTTGCATCGCGGGTGATCACTGCCGTGCCGCTACTGCCTTGTTGCACCTGCAATACGAATTTCCCCATCGATTGGCGCAGGGCGCGTTCGCCCGCGTTCACGAGTGCGGTGACTGGATCGGCCAAAATTTTATTGATGAGCGGATGCGCGATATGCGTGCCGCCCACGACGAACGCAAAGCGCGCGCTCGGATTTTCGATGTGCAAAATATCGGCGAGTTTCTCGAAACCCAACATGCCCACGATCGACGCGCCCAATTGCGGAAACGCCGTCTTGCCCGCGTCCCACAAATGTCCCGATTGTTGCCGCGCCCACAAATCGCGCGCCTCCGGGTGCTCCATCAAATATTGGCGAAAGCGATCCTGAATCTCTTCGGGCGTTAACAGTTGTCGTGCGTTTTCCAAAATCGTTTGCGGATCGAAACGACCGCCCTCGCGAATTTCGCCGAGCACTTCCGCGACGCGTTCGTGCGGCAACCCGCATTCATCGGCGACCTGAAAAAATGCGCTGTCGAGTTCGGTGACGCCCTGTTCGTGGCGCGTGGTGTCTGGGTCGTGACGACTTGGCTCGATGGGTCGATGGATCGATGGGTCGGTTGGCGGTGGCGGATCTGCCTGCGTCAGCCGCGCTACTGCATTTGCTATGTATCCAATCGATGGTGGCACGTGAGTCTCCCTGGATTAGTATCGGCGGGCGAGTGGGGTGAAGTTGTGATTGAAATAATTGTTTTCCGGGGCGGGGTTGTGGTACATGCCACTCATGGTCGGAGGACGGATCAAACAAGTGACTCGGCAGTGGTTACGGCACGCTGCCGATGATTTTTGCACCGCCCAATTTCTGTTGCGGGCTCGGAAATTTCTCTACGTCGGTTTCATGTGTCAGCAGGCCGTGGAAAAATATCTGAAGGCAATTATTTGCCAAGAAATGAATATTACACCGCCTCGCACGCACAGTTTGATTTCATTATCCGATTTAATCGACGCGCGGATCGAAGAATCGCAGCGCCAATTGTTGATGACCCTGACAGAATACTATCTGAATAATCGCTATCCGGACGTGAAGGTGTCGCTGGCCAGGCACATGACGCTACCGGTAGCAAAAAAATTGCTGCAGAGCACCGAAGGATTTCTCCGATGGCTGAAAGAACGATATTCGATCCCAAACGGCTGATTCGTCGGTTTATAGCGCAATTAGCCACAACCTATCCGATTGATACCGTCGTGCTGTACGGGAGCCATGCGCGCGGATGGCAACAGCAATGGAGCGACGTCGATCTGGCCGTCGTGTCGAAGGCCTTTGATCGCTGCAGTGCAGCGACGTGGCAGAAAATTCGACAAATCGCGCACCGCATTTCCCCACAACTTGATGCCCGGATTTTTGGGCAGCAGGAGTTTGCGCAGTACGAGTTGGGTGATTTTATTCACGAAGTCCGCCGGACCGGAAAAACCATTTATCAGCGCGGCCGCTTTCGTTTTCCCAGAGTATTGTAGCAGAAATCTTCATGAGCACCACGCAACTCCAGCCTCCCATCATCCGATAATCAATCAGAGGGCGGGCGTGTGCTCGCGGCAGACTATGAGCATGAGCATCGAAAAACATATTCGGTATTATCGAAATTTCATAAGTCATTGATTCTGTGCCGTTCAGACCCCCTCGTTTTGGCATGGCCTGCATTGGCGAGGGGGTGCTGCGTGGGGGGCGCAACTTGAGCACTGCGCCATCTTGGGCTGCAGGAGAATCCGCGGCCATGGAAATCGAAAAAATTAGTTGGGGGCGACAATGAATTTCGCATTCGCTACCGAGAGTGGCGTGTCTTGTATGTGATTGATGATCGGGCAAAAACTATCACGGTATACGGTATATTGCATCGCAAGGAGGCCTATCGATGAAGACTATTGCTCTCAAACTTGATGATTTTGTGCTCGAGCTGCTCACCCGGGAGGCCAAACAGCGCAAGATGACTCGTATGGAGATAATTCGATCCGCGATTGTGAATTTCCTCGTGACTCAAGACGACGCCGAAGACCTTGCCTATATCCAAACGCACAAGAAGGATCGGAAAATTTCCTTTGCAGAGGTGTTTGGCGACGCAACTTGATCACGGAGGGCTCTGCCCCCGCGCCCCCGACATCCCGGGGATCGCTGGACTGGCAAGGCCAGATCCAGCTTCCCAAATGTTTACGCAACTCCAGCATCACCTCATCCGATAATCAATCAGAGGGCGGGCGTGTGCTCGCGGCAGACTATGAGCATGAGCATCGACGGTGGATTTTCTTTTGGCGGATCGGACGGCCTGTTTTTGGGCGGCTTCGATCCGGTTGTCGGCGGTTTCGGCGGCGGATCTGATCTGGGATTTGGGCCGACGTTTGGTTTCGGCGATGGATTTAGTCTGGGTAGTCTACTCTGGAATTTTCTGGGATTGTCGCCCTGGTCCGGTTGGAATCGCGGCTATGCCGGGTTGCTGTTTGTGCCGTACATTAGTCGTAACGGCATGAGCGTGCCGTCTACCGGTCTGACCGCGTATGGTGGTCCCGCCAATGCGAATACGCCGCAACCGAATCGCTGGACCGATCGGCATCCCACGCGCGACGACCTGGATGTTGGTGGTGCGTCAGACGACCCGAGCAAGATCGTCACCGACCCCAAAAATCACACCAGCAAGATCGACGATTTGAAAGACAAGAAATTTGCGTGGACGGATAAACAGATCGAGGCGGCGCGCACCGTGGCCACGCGGGTGGCGGGCGTGCGACACAACAACACCAAATTCAACATTGGCCTTTCCTACGGCCCCAAAGGCGAGGTACGCATCTCCGGCACGCCGAAGAAAAACGAAACGATTACCGCCGACGATCTCAATAAAGTCCGCGGCGCGATTGCCAGCATCAAGGCCGACGGATTGAAGATCCACGGCTTCGCGACCGACAAGGTGGGGGGGAAGAAGGGTGGGCCTGAGAAGTTGCCAGTATTGCCGCATACAGGCCGTGGATATAGAATTGATGCACCAAGCGGTACTAGCATTACGATTCACACCGATTCCGCTGATCCAAGCGCAGAAAAAAGGGCCAGAAGTTATTTAGGCCGAGTGACGCTACAAATCATAGTCCAACCCAACTCCTAAAATCCGCACCGCAAATACGTCATCTCGCGCAACTTGACCCCCACGTTCGGCCGATATCTCTCATAGAGGGGATTCTTTATGACCGATCCAAAACGCATTGGCGATTATAGCAAATCGACGCTGATTATGGAGTTCGGGCAATGTCAGCCCGACCGGAATATTGGCTTTACTGCGGCCGATGGCAAACGGATTCATGATGAACCCGCCGTTACGGACGACGAAAAAGAAAAAAATCATACCTACATTGAAGACGTCAAGAGGGGGAAGAAAGAGTATCCGATCGCTTATCTTGATGCGCGGCGTTACTTTGCCTCGAAGGATACTAAAGCCGAGATGACCGATTTCATGTCGTCGACCAAAACGCATAAAGACGACCAATGGTACGCCGTCGAGGAAAAACCGATTGGTGAAGGCAGCGACAAGTTTCAACTCACCGTTCCGTTGGAGTTGGCTGAGTGGTTGCTGCCCAACTTTGGCGATATGGACGAGGAGAGCCGGTCGATCTGTTATGCCACCGGGGCGAGTGGCGAAAAAGTTTTGGTGGTGAGTGGTGCGCTGCTCATCACAGATGGGCCGATTGACCGAGCGTTTGACCCAGAGCGGGTTCCGCTTGCACTCAAAGCGGAGCAGTTTCGTGGTGTCGTGAAAGAGGCGCCGGTGGCGCTGACGGCGGCGGAGCTGGCGGCACACGAAGAATTCGTTCCGCTCACGGATCGCGCTAGGAATCCGCTGCTCATCTCGGATGCCGAGGCGTTGGCGATTGTGGGTGCGGCGGCAAGTGCTGAGGCTGGCAATGTCGACAAACCGCTCGAAAAATTCCGACCGCTCGCGGTCGCGCCGGCGCTCGATGGTCGGCCAGGCGGCGCGAAACTCGACTGGGATCTTGAAGCCGCGCGTCATGCGGGCGCGGGTGCGTTGCGGTACTGGTATGTGAACGCCAAGGCGATCAAGCCGGAGCAGTGGCAACTCATCACGGAGTCTATCTCTAAAATATTTACGGAAAAAAACACGAACGTGCGGCGCGTGCGTTTGCTGTCCGATGCGATCAATCGCGTGGCGAAATTGGCCGGCGAACCCCTGGCTTCTACCGTCGATAACGCCACGGTGTATGCCTTTCACGACGACGCCCGGGAAAAGGCGGGGAGCTTTCTCGCGGACGTGCTCAAATTTTCTCCGCTCGTGACGATCGTGCAAAAGGAAATCTCCACCGCGGAAAAAATTTCTATGGCGGATGCGTTACCCAAGGCGAAGGCGTTGCTGACCACCAAACTGCACAACGATGGCGGGTTGGAATTGCTGGATTATGTGGCGGAGCATCTCGAACAATTGTTGCCGCGCGTGGCACCGGCGAAGTTCGAAGAGCACCTCGATCCCAATTATTCCGCGTCGAATTCCGTGCCGCGCCGGATGATTGCCTATTTCCTGCTGATGGGTCGAGAGCAGTTGACCACATCCACCAAGGACACGGATTCGAACCCGGTCATGCGATTGATGGGTGTCACGGGGGCGGCGGAATTTATTATTCAGGTCCACAAAAAGGCCAACCTCTTTGATTTTTTCATCGACCACTTCAATTCTGTGGCGGCCAAGTCCATCAAATCCGCGGGAGGAAAAATCGTACCCAAAGACGAAATCGCCCAGATGTGGCAGCCACTCTACGACGCCAAGCGGACCGTGATGGATGAAACCCGCGATGCCAAGGCGAAGGCCGATCAGGATGGGCGCGACGCGACGATGAAAACGGACAACGATGAGCGCGACGCAAAAAACACCAGTGAAGGGCGCTGGATGACGGTTTGGAATACGCTGGGTTCGCTCCTAGTGTTTATCGTCGTACCAAAAGTTTTTGAATTCGCCAAAGGCTTCGTCAATCCGCTTGGCAAATATGCGGAGAATTTGAGCAAGGCCGCCGCCAAAGGAGAGTTGAAGCAAACCAATCTGGATGTGCGCGCCAAAGAGGTGAGTGAAGTCGTCCGCATTATTCTCGCCGGGTACTGCCCGATTTTGCTGGGTGTGCCGGGCGTTGGGAAAACGGAAATTATTCAGGGGTTGGTGTGGGCGCTGCACGAGGCCGCGAAAGGAAATTTCAGCGGACTCTCGCAAAAAGAATTGGCCACGCGCATTCAATTATTCCTCGATAAGAATCCCACCATTTTCAAGGCGGATCTGGCGGAGTTGTCGGGCGAGGGCGGTATCATCGGTTCACTGGAACGGATCGTGGGAAGAATTTTCAAGCAGATGGTCGCGAAAAAGGCGAAGGGTAAATTGCCCGCTCCACTGCGTATTCCATTCGTTTGGCGCTGGTTTAGCCCGAACGCCAAACCGGGGATTGTGCAGCGCGCGCTCACCACCGGGATCCGATTCTTTTTCACACTGCACATGCCGCAAGGCAAAGGGTTTACGGCGTCGGTCGCTCGCACGGCAAAGGGTGTGCTGTATCCCGCCATTGCGGTGGTGCGTGCGCCCACGTGGGTTTTGCAAAAGAGTGGCGCGTTCCTGCGCGATCATGTGCCGTTCGTCTCGCGGCTGGTGGCGGCGCTCAGCGGTCATGGGACATTACCGATTCTGTTCGGTGACGAAACGCACACCTTTACGAGTATGGGACAAGGTTCGGAGATTGGTTCCGGTCGCGCGACCAACGTGGCGAAATTATTTCTGCCGAAAAAGGCGCAGATGATCGGCGGTTCAACCCAGGACGAATGGGCCGGTTCGCGTCGCGCCGATGCGGCCTTTGTGAGCCGTTTCATTCCTGTCTACGTGTACAACGCCTACACGGATACGAAAGACGAGGCCGTGTGCGCCGCAGAAATGTTGGCCAAGAAGGGCGCCCAATATGGTGCGTCGACCGATCACGCGCCGCAAATGAATTTCAAAGATGCGCGCGTGTTTTATCTGGTGGCGCGCCTGGCCTGGGAACATCGCGAACAATTTCATGCGAATAATTTCGGCAACAAAATATTTTACGAGGGCGTCGCGCGCCGCGCCGACATGCTCATGGGCGAGGTGGTGCAATGGAAACGCGATCACGTCATTGCGGCCGCCGGACTCGATGTGAGTCAATTGGGCAAGGCGGGTTTGCGCAAGGCGATAAAAAAATTGGCGCCGCAAATGAGCACGCTCACACCAGCCGATGTCGATGCGTTTGCGCGGGACAAAGGTTTCAGCGAAGTGCCCACGCAGTTGCCCGTCGAACTCAGTCGTCCGCGCGATATTTTTGATCCGCGCAGCGAGGGCTATGCGGCGTATGCGGGCGAGGGCGCGCAGCCTTCGGCGGAAACGCCCAGTGATGGTGGCGATACGGGTGCGCCGGCCGAGGCCAAATTACCAGCCAGGAAAGCGACGGCAGTCGCCACCACCGCCGCCGCCGCCAAACCGGGACAAATATTTTCCGAAGCGACCGATGCCTCGTCGGTGAGCGATGCGGTCGGCGCGTTTGGATTGGAACCGCGTTTCTTCTCCGCACTCTCGCCCCTGGACGCCGCCGCAATCGAACAATTGGCGAGTCATGGGGGGGATCGCCCAACGATTCGTCGCCTGATCGATGGCGGATTGTCGCTGGAAGAAGCAGTGACCGATTTAACCAGCGGTGTCACGAACGTGCGCGGTCTGCAAGATCGGGTGCGTGCGCATTTCGATTATGATGCGGGCCAGGAATTACAACGCCTCGGTTTTGCACAACCGCAGTTGCAATTGATGCACGATGCCGTGCTGTCCGGGGCGAGTTCTCTCACGGCGGTGCAGCATCTCGTGGCGGCGGGATTTTCACCGGCCACCATTTATCGCGCCCATGTGCAAGGCGTACGGTTGGGAAGTCTGGTGGAACAAATCGAGGATCTTGGTCGTGCCACGAATGATGTTGCGAGCGAAATCGATGCCGAGCCAATGCCCGCCAGTCGCGTGGTGGAAGAGTTCGGTCTGGATGCGACGCTGTTTTCTGATTTGCATCTGGGTGACGCCGAAGCCGTCCTCGAATTGCACGCGCGTGGCATGCACGAAGCGACCATTCGTGATCTGCTCGATGCGGGCATTTCCGCCGACGCAATACTGTCGCGCATTGAAGGCGGCGAATCGATCGCCGAAATTTCGGGCGTCGTGCGTGAGGTATTTGTTGAGCGCGTCCAGAAACAATTGCGTGGCACGCGCTATGCGCGCGAATTAGAAACTGCTATTTGGGACGGCAAATGTTCGCTCACCGCGGTGCAAAAATTAGCCACGGCCGGATTTTCGCCAAAGGTTATCAACAAGGCGTTCGCCAGTGGCATCAATCTGTCGGGATTGCTCAATCGTGTGGTCTTCGGACAAACCGTGAAAGAAATTTCTCGCGCTGTGTTGCAAGATGAGGCGCCCGCGGTGGCTGGCACGACGGCGGAAGAGGTGTTGCGTGGTTACGGCCTCGAGCCCGCGTTGTTTCAACTTTCGTCCGCAGATATCGCTGCCGTGCTGGAACTCCAGCGCCGCGGCGTAGCGCCCGAGGCGATTCGTTTCGTGTTGGACAATGAAATGTCACCGGAAGCGAAACTGCAGCGTTTGAATCAACTGGGCGGCAACACGAATGCCTTGTTGCAGGAATTAGTGAGCAGCGCGCACGCCACACTCCCCGCGTATTTCCGGGAGCGCGGTTTTGATGCGAAGTTTGTCCGATTGGTTTCTGAACAGGGAATTTCCATTCGGGAAATCAATTATCTCTTGGCTTATCGATTGTCGCCGACCGCAATCGCGATTGCCGTGCAACGCGACATCGCCCTCGCAAACGTGATTGCACACGTTTCCGAACATGGTGTCGAGTCTGCGCAGGCAGAATTGGAACGCGCGAACCAGACTGCACCCGCACCGGGCGGCACTGCGGGCGATGGCGGAACCAATGCAGGCGGCCCAACGCGCGGCTCTGGCACACCTCCCGCCACCGGCGCCGCGTTCACGATCGAAAAAGTGGCACCGCTCGATCTGCAACATCCTGCCGACCCCCTTTCCATCCCGCTCGCCGAACTCGATGCGCAACTCGCTCGATCGGGCGACACGATGTTGCAGGCGAAACCGATCACGTCGGCTGCGCAAGCGGCTTTGTTCGCAGAACGTGGCGGGCTGAACGTGATGCAAATTATGAACGACGAAGTCGCGGCGCGGCGCGGCGAAAAAACGGGCGGTGGATTTTCGCTGCTGGAAAGTGCGCGTGTTGCATTGTCGCGCGCGAGTGACGTCGGCAGCGAAATGTCGCGCTGGATTCGTTCGGCGGCGGAATCGGGTTGGATCAAACCGGAAGGAAAAGTGGCGGAATGGTTCGACGCCGTCGTCCCGCGCGCGCGAAGAATGATGGAAGTGGAAGCGGTGCGGTAATCATTCTGCCGCTATTTTCTTGCTTGCTGTTGTCCTATTATAAGGGTACATTGTTCTCGCATGCGGGTTGCCTATTTTGAAACGGAACGTGGTGATCTGCCGGTGCGCGACTATATTGAGTCACTGCCAGAGCGTGAGCGTGCCAAAACCAAGGCGCTGATTGCGCATCTGGCGGAGCGAACGACACTGCGAGAGCCGCACGCAAAAAAAATCGTAGGCTACACTGGATTGTACGAGTTGCGCCCAGGAGATCATCGGATTTTTTATTGCTATCACGAAGGAATGGCCGTGCTGTTGCACGCCTTTCGGAAAAAATCGAACAAGACACCACAGCGAGAAATCGACGTTGCGTATCACCGGATGCGTTCATAGCGAAGGAGAACATACATGCGAACACGGGGAGATTTTCACAAAGACCTGGACGAAGATTTAAAAAAGCCGCGTTTTGCCGCAGTGTTTCGGCGCGAAAAGAGTCGCTTGCAACTGGCGAGTCGGCTGCGTGACGCGATGGAGCAGGCCAATCTCTCGATCCGCAAAGTTGCGCAACTCATGGGCACGAGCAAATCGCAGGTGGAACGGTTGGTGAATAATCCCGGAGCCAATGTCGGAATTGACACGCTCATTAAATTCGCGGCCGTCATGGGTCGTCGGCTGGAAATTATTTTGCGATGAGTTGATAGAAGCGGAAGCGGTGCGGTGCGGTGAGTTATTCCAGATGGGCGATGCGTGTTTCGTGATTCGCGACGGAGGCTTGCAGACTCACAATGTGTTTGGTGTGTTCCGAGACGGCGTATTGGGTGATGTCGATTTTATCGCCGAGTGCGCGGATTTCTTTTGTGAGTTCCGAGCGCACAGTTTCGATCTCTTGTCGTAACCCTATCTGCATTGATTGCATCTCCTGGCGCAACTCCATCTTCATTTCCTGCATCTCCTGCCTCAAAACCGTCTCCGACGCCTTGGTCGTCGACCGCATCATGTCCTTCATGTCTTCGAACAACGGAACGAGTCGTTCGACCGTAAACGGTGCGGGGGTGCGTTTTTTGGGGAGTTGTTGGTGAGCGCGTGATTTCGTCTTCGGGGCCATGGTCCTATGTGTAACAAAGGTGCGGACCGCGAGCAAGAAATAATTCCCACCCGCAACTCCAGCTCCCACCTCACCCGATACTCAATATAACTGGAGACACGACGGGAGCGTGTCATGACAGATACAAAACGGATTGGCGATTACGCCGCGCATACGCAGTTGATGGAAATCTTGGAATG
>Ga0209515_10005091_pt1 | contig 17268 bp, 12 predicted proteins | sample Subgroupgradi54m_FD_187454 | JGI IMG/M metagenome (GOLD analysis project Ga0209515, IMG submission 187454) | Subsurface groundwater microbial communities from S. Glens Falls, New York, USA - GMW60B uncontaminated upgradient, 5.4 m (SPAdes)... ...
AGACCGCCAGCAAGAAAAGGGCCGTAATATTACGTGAGTAGAGGGCAGCGGGTGTCAAGCTTGCAACTGCTCGTGTTTCCCCTACCCTGTCATCCCGTGCACACGTGTTTCCCTTAGCTTGTCACCTCGTGCGGCTTTTAGCGAAACAGTAAGGTAGCCTCAATCTCTGTCACCCCGTGCGGCTTTTAGCGAAAACAGTAGGTAGCCTCACCTCTGTCACCCCGTGCAGCTTTTAGCGAAACAGTAAGGTAGCCCCAATCTCTGTCACCCCGTGCAGCTTTTAGCGAAAACAGTGAGGTAGCCTCAATCTCTGTCACCCCGTGCAGCTTTTAGCGAAACAGTAAGGTAGCCCCCCAATCTCTGTCACCTCGTGCGGCTTTTAGCGAAACAGTAAGGTAGCCTCAATCTCTGTCACCCCGTGCGGCTTTTAGCGAAAACAGTAAGGTAGCCTCAATCTCTGTCACCCCGTGCAGCTTTTAGCGAAACAGTAAGGTAGCTTCAATCTCTGTCACCCCGTGCAGCTTTTAGCGGAAACAGTAGGTAGCCTCACCTCTGTCACCCCGTGCGGCTTTTAGCGAAACAGTAAGGTAGCCTCAATCTCTGTCGCCCCGTGCGGCTTTTAGCGAAAACAGTAAGGTAGCCTCAATCTCTGTCACCCCGTGCGGCTTTTAGCACGGGGCCCAGCGTCTTTTAAAAAATAATTTTTTTACACACAGAAACACTTGGTCGGAGTGAGAGGATTTGAACCTCCGGCCCCTGCCTCCCGAAGACAGTGCTCTACCAAGCTGAGCTACACTCCGAATTGATTAAATGGTATGACCTGCGAATGTATCCTGGCGGGTAATTCCCTTAGCTACCCAGCGCTCCCTGCTGGACCGCCATTGCTTTCTTCCCCCTCCGGGCCGTCATTGCGAGCGTAGCGAAGCAATCCATCCCTAAAACCTACGACGTACGGCGAATTCAACCAGATCTGCTAAAGCTTGTCGATGGGCAGAGTCAGGAAAAGCATTCAGTGCCGCGAGCGCCGCCGCGGCTTCTTGCTTTGCAACGGTTTGAGTATATTCAATCGCCCCTGTTGCTTGAATGACCTCTAAAATAGCCTCTAATTTTTCTAGGCTTCCTTGCGTAATGGCTTGTCGGATAAAAGTTTTTTCCGTCGTAGAAGCCATCTTTAATGCATAAAGTAGCGGCAGGGTGAGTTTGCCTTCTGCTAAGTCATCCCCTAAATTTTTGCCTGTTTTTTCAGGGTCAGCGCAATAGTCGAGCGTGTCGTCAATCAACTGAAAGGCCGTGCCCAAGTGCAACCCAAAACGTGCCATCTGATTAATTTCTTCGGCGGGGCGATGCGTTAAGATAGGCCCAGTTTGTGCTGCAGCAGAAAAGAGCGCACCTGTTTTACTGGTGATGACTTGGCGATAACTTTCTTCTGTCATCTCAGGATTGTGACAGTTTTGCAACTGCAAAACCTCGCCTTCAGTAATAACCGTAGTGGTTTTGGCCAAAGCCTCTAAGACATCAAAATTTCGCAGGTTTACCATCATTTGAAAGGTGCGTGAATACAGAAAATCACCCACTAAAATACTGGCTTGATTGCCCCAAAGGGCATTTGCTGTTTTTTGCCCCCTTCGAAGGGCGGAGTTATCTACCACATCATCATGCAACAAAGTCACGGTGTGGATAAGCTCAACAATGGCGGCCAAAGTGATAGCCTGCTCGTCTAACGCCTGAAACATCCCTGCGCTGAGCAACACCATGAGCGGGCGCAAGCGTTTGCCACCACTTTGTGTGATATGTTTACCCACCTCTTCTGTTAATGAAACTTGCGAACGCAATTGCGTTTGGATAAGAGCATCAACCTCTTCTAAGGCGTGTTTAACGAGGTGATAGAAAGAATAATTCAGCATCGCGCTTTTGGGTCTAATTGAAAGGGGGGATGCTAGGCATCTACCTTGGCGCTGTCAAGAGGTGACCTTAGGATTTAAGCGAGTTTAATGTTGCTTTTTAAGTTTGTTTGGTGTTTAATGCGACCTTCTTTAAAACTACCTCTGAAAATTTATCTCAAGTTTTGAGAAGTATTTTTAAAATTGCAAGGTAAGCAATTTTATACAATAAGGCTTGATTATAGCCTTAAAAAAAACTAAACTGCCGCCTCTTTTCAACCATGAAAAGTCAGGCGGCAGATTTTTTCATCTTTGAAATTTCTAATTTAAAAGAGAAAAGCATGGCTACAGTAAACCAATTGATTCGTAACCCACGGGCTCCGCGGGTTAAAAAAACCAACGTGCCCGCATTAACCCGTTGCCCACAGCGACGTGGCGTGTGTGTGCGTGTTACAACACAAACCCCTAAAAAACCTAACTCAGCGTTACGTAAGGTAGCGCGGGTTCGTTTAACGAATGGATATGAAGTAACAAGTTATATCGGTGGTGAAGGCCACAATTTACAAGAACACTCCGTGGTGTTGATTCGTGGGGGTCGTGTAAAAGACTTGCCAGGTGTGCGTTACCACATTGTGCGCGGCAGCTTAGATACAGCGGGTGTTGCAAAACGTCGCCGTGGTCGTTCTAAGTATGGTGCTAAAAAGCCTAAAGAATAGGAAATAACGATGTCTAGACGAAGAGAAGCTCAAAAGCGAGAAGTGATACCAGACCCAGTTTACAAAAGTGAACTGTTAGCGCGATTCATTAACTCTGTCATGTCCCATGGCAAAAAGTCTGTTGCAGAAGCCATCGTGTATGGCGCATTAGACAAAATGCAAGAAAGGCTGGGCAGCAAAATGCAAGGCATGGTGCGCAGCAAAAAAGAAGAAGGTGAAGGTGATGAAGGCGGTAATGGCGCTGGCAAACAGATTGTTTTGCAAGTTTTTGATAAGGCGTTAGATAACGTCAGACCCAGCGTTGAAGTAAGAGCGCGTCGAGTGGGCGGTTCTACTTATCAAATCCCTGTTGAAGTGCGTTCTTCACGTCGTACCACTTTAGCGATGCGTTGGATTGTTGAAAGCGCTTCTTCGCGTGGTGAAAAAACCATGGCATTGCGTTTAGCCGCTGAGCTAATGGATGCGCTTGAAGGTAGAGGCGCTGCTGTTAAAAAGCGTGAAACCGCGCACAGCATGGCGAAGGCTAACCAAGCATTCGCTCATTTTCGTTGGAACTGAGGTAATTAACCGTGGCAGACATATCAGCGCGTACCACCCCATTAGAGCACTACCGCAACATTGGCATTATTGCGCATATTGATGCGGGCAAAACAACGACGACAGAGCGTATCTTATTTTACACCGGCGTTTCTCATAAGCTAGGCGAAGTGCACGACGGTGCGGCGGTGATGGATTGGATGGAGCAAGAGCAGGAGCGCGGTATCACCATCACTTCTGCGGCAACGCGTTGTTATTGGCCTGGCATGGCAAAACAATTCCCTGTTCATCGCATTAATATTATTGACACCCCTGGCCACGTAGATTTTACCATTGAAGTAGAGCGTTCTTTGCGTGTGCTCGATGGTGCTTGTGTTGTGTTTTGTGCAGTGAGTGGTGTAGAGCCTCAATCTGAAACGGTATGGCGTCAAGCAAACAAATATGGTGTGCCACGTATTGCATTCGTAAACAAAATGGATCGTGCGGGCGCTAATTTCTTACGCGTGGTCGGTCAAATCAAAACACGTTTAGGTTCAGATGCAGTGCCTATTCATTTAGGCATTGGTGCAGAAGAAAAATTTGAAGGTGTGATTGATCTCGTTAAAATGAAAGCCATTTATTGGGATGAAAAAACCCAAGGCATGAGTTTTGAAGAAAGAGAAATTCCTGCTGAGCTACAAGCTGAAGCAAAAGAGTGGCATGACAAAATGGTAGAGTCTGCTGCAGAAGCGACTGAAGCGTTGATGGATAAATACCTAGAAGAAGGCACGCTCTCCGTTGAAGAAATTAAAAAAGGCTTGCGCATTCGCACATTAAACAATGAAATTGTGCCGGTATTGTGTGGCTCTGCGTTTAAAAATAAAGGCGTTCAAGCCATGCTTGATGCGGTCATTGAATATTTGCCTGCGCCTATTGATGTGCCTGCTATTAAAGGGACATTAGCCGATAAAGAAAATACGCTTGCAGATCGTAAATCAAGCGATGATGAGCCTTTTGCTGCGTTGGCATTCAAAATTGCAACCGATCCTTTTGTGGGAGCATTAACTTACTTCCGTGTTTATTCCGGCGTCGTGCGCAGTGGTGACACGATTTTCAATCCTGTCAAAGATCGCAAAGAGCGCATTGGTCGTATCGTTCAAATGCATGCAAATAGCCGTGAAGAAATTAAAGAAGTGCGTGCAGGCGATATCGCTGCTGCCATCGGCCTGAAATATTCTACAACGGGTGACACTTTATGTGATCCAGATGAAGTGATCACGCTTGAAAAAATGGACTTCCCTGAGCCTGTTATCCACGTCGCAGTAGAGCCTAAAACCAAGGCAGACCAAGAAAAAATGGGGATTGCCTTAGGTAAGTTAGCGCAAGAAGATCCTTCCTTCCGTGTACACACCGATGAAGAGTCAGGTCAAACCATCATTTCTGGTATGGGTGAGTTGCACTTAGAAATTATCGTTGACCGCATGCGTCGTGAATTTAATGTTGAAGCGAACGTGGGTAAACCCCAAGTAGCTTACCGCGAAACCATCCGCAAGTCTGTTGAACAAGAAGGTAAGTTTGTTCGTCAAAGCGGGGGCCGTGGTCAATATGGTCATGTGTGGTTACGTATTGAGCCGCGTGAACCGGGTGAAGGATATGAATTTGTAAACGCCATTGTGGGTGGGGTGATTCCAAAAGAATATATTCCTGCCGTAGATAAAGGCATTAAAGAACAAATGGAAAACGGCGTTATTGCAGGTTTCCCTGTCGTAGATGTGCGCGTTACTTTATTTGATGGTTCTTACCATGATGTCGATTCCAGTGAAATGGCATTTAAAATCGCAGGTTCCATGGGTTTTAAAGAAGGTGCAAAAAAAGCAAGCCCTGCATTACTAGAACCTATTATGAAAGTAGAAGTAGTAACCCCTGAAGATTACATGGGGGATGTGATGGGTGACTTGAATCGTAGACGCGGTATTTTACAAGGCATGGACGATATTCCTTCCGGAAAATCTATCCAAGCAGAAGTGCCGTTATCTGAGATGTTTGGTTATGCAACCACGTTAAGATCATTGTCACAAGGTCGCGCAACTTATTCGATGGAATTTTCGAAATATGTTGAAGCACCAAATAACGTAGCAGAAGCAGTCATTGAGAAACACAAAGGTTAATTTTAACGATTTTTGAATAAGTGAGGTAATCATCATGTCAAAGGAAAAATTTGATCGCAGTAAGCCCCATATGAACGTAGGAACGATAGGCCACGTAGATCATGGTAAGACGACGCTGACGGCGGCGTTGACGAAGTGTATGGCAGAAATGCATGGTGGAGAATTCAAGGCGTATGATCAAATTGACAAAGCGCCAGAAGAAAGAGCGCGAGGGATAACGATAGCGACGGCGCACGTAGAATATCAGTCGGCGAATCGGCACTATGCACACGTAGACTGCCCCGGGCATGCGGATTATGTAAAGAACATGATTACGGGTGCGGCGCAAATGGACGGTGCTATTTTGGTAGTGTCTGCAGCAGATGGCCCGATGCCTCAAACACGAGAACATATATTGTTGGCGCGCCAAGTAGGGGTGCCTTACATTGTGGTGTATTTAAACAAAGCGGACATGGTTGATGACGCTGAGTTATTAGAATTGGTTGAGATGGAAGTACGAGATTTATTGAGTAGTTATAACTTTCCTGGAGAGAAGACGCCGATTATTGTGGGTTCGGCGCTGAAGGCATTGGAAGGGGATCAAAGTGATATAGGGGTGCCGTCTATTAAGAAATTAGTAGAGGCGATGGACAGTTATTTCCCTGAACCGGAACGAGAAACGGCGAAGCCATTTTTGTTACCGATAGAAGATGTGTTCTCTATTTCTGGCCGAGGAACGGTGGTTACGGGCCGAATCGAAAGAGGGATAGTGAAGGTTGGAGAAGAAATTGAAGTGGTGGGGATTAGACCGACAACCGTAACGACGGTGACAGGTGTTGAGATGTTCCGGAAGTTACTGGATGAAGGTCGCGCAGGAGACAACGTTGGTATTTTGCTAAGAGGGATTAAGCGAGAAGACGTAGAGCGAGGCCAAGTGTTGGCGGCGAAGGGAAGCATCAAGCCACACACGCATTTTGAAGCGGAAGTGTATGTATTATCGAAAGAAGAAGGGGGTCGACATACGCCGTTTTTCAATGGTTATCGCCCTCAGTTTTACTTTAGGACGACGGACGTTACGGGTGAAGCACAATTACCTTCAGGCGTAGAGATGGTGATGCCTGGAGACAACATCAAGATGACGATTAAGCTGATAGCGCCGATTGCGATGGAAGAAGGGTTACGGTTTGCGATTCGAGAAGGTGGCCGTACCGTGGGTGCAGGGGTCGTTACAAAAGTCATTGAATAATCTATAATGTTCCCCCTCCTGTGTAGGCGGGGGTTTAGGCCAGTAGCTCAATTGGTAGAGTAGCGGTCTCCAAAACCGCGGGTTGGGGGTTCGAGACCCTCCTGGCCTGCCATCTTCGAGTTGTAAAAATGGGCGTGCGTATGAGTGGGCAAACAACAGGTTACCCTAAGCTAGATAAGTTTAAATGGGGTTTTGTAACACTTTTAATTCTTTCTGGCGTTGTATTAAACGTAGTTTTTGCTAAAATTTCGCTCGCCATACGGTTGGTCGCTTGGATTTTGTTGGCTTTTCTAGCCATTTTCGTTGCCTACCATACGCGAAAAGGCCAAGAGGCATGGGTGTTTATCCAGGCCTCTCAGATAGAGCTTAAGAAGGTGATTTGGCCTACCCGCAAAGAGACTTTTCAGACCACGATGGTGGTGGTCGTGATGGTAGTGGTCATGTCCATGCTTTTATGGGGCATAGACAGTGTGTTATTATGGGCGGTTAGCCTGCTGACAGGTCGTAGAGGGTAAGATAAACAATGGTTGATAACGCTAAGCAGCTGCCAGAAGGTGAATATATCGGCGCGATTCAGGGGGATGTATCACGCGGTAATAAGCGTTGGTATGTGGTGCATGCTTATTCTGGATTTGAAAATTTCGTCGCGCGTGCTTTGCGAGAACGCATCCAGTTAAAGGGCTTAGAAGATAAATTTGGTGAAATTCTTGTGCCCACTGAAGAAGTAGTAGAAATGCGTGGTGGGCAAAAACGTAAAAGTGAACGTAAGTTTTTTCCAGGCTACGTGCTTGTCAAAATGGAAATGGATGATTTAACTTGGCACCTCGTTCGAAAAACGCCAAAGGTATTGGGTTTTATCGGGGGTACAAGTGATCACCCTGCACCTATTACAGAAAAAGAAGCGGATGCGATTTTACAGCGTGTGCAAGAAGGGCAAGACAAACCAAGACCTAAAGTATTGTTTGAACCTGGTGAAGTTGTGCGTGTGACAGAAGGTCCATTCACTGATTTCAATGGGGTGGTTGAAGAAGTCAATTACGAAAAAAATCGTCTGCGTGTTGCTGTATTAATTTTTGGTCGTTCTACCCCTGTGGAACTCGAATTTAGTCAAGTGACAAAAGCTTAATAAACAGCCCAACGTCTTCGCCGCCGTTTTATGCGGGCGGTGTTGTTTGGTTGTTGTTGTGTAGGTGAGTCTTCGCGGCAGTCTTGCTGCGAAGATTCTTTTTTTTAATGTTGGGGAGCTACATCGTTTTTGTAGCGCGATGACCCGAGGAGGTTATATGGCAGCACCCGCTAAACCCGCCGCGAAAGGTGGTGGAAAAAAAATTCAAGCCTTTATTAAACTGCAAGTGAAAGCAGGGGAAGCAAACCCCAGCCCACCGGTGGGCCCTGCATTGGGTCAACATGGTGTAAACATCATGGAATTTTGTAAAGCGTTTAACGAACGCACCAAGACCGTTGAAAAAGGCTTGCCTATTCCGGTTGTCATTACTGTTTTTTCAGACAGAAGTTTTACCTTCATTACCAAGACACCGCCGGCCTCGGTTTTATTATTAAAATTAGTGGGTGGTAAAGGGAGTAGTACCCCTAACACGGTGAAAGTAGGCAAAGTAACACGTGCGCAATTAGAAGAAATTGCAAAATTGAAAATGCCTGATCTGACAGCGGCAAACTTAGATGCAGCGGTTAGAACGATTGCAGGCAGTGCACGTAGTGCAGGTATTGATGTGGAGGGTGTGTAAGATGGCAAAAACTTCAAAAAGAATGAATGAAGCGCAAAAGAAAATAGATCGCACAAGAACTTATGCATCACAAGAAGCATTGAAAATGGTGAAAGACGCTTCGAAAGTGAAATTTGTAGAGAGCGTAGATGTAGCCGTGGTGTTAGGGGTTGATCCTCGTAAATCTGACCAAAATGTCAGAGGTGCGACGGTGTTGCCGCATGGTACAGGCAAGACCGTGCGTGTTGCGGTGTTTGCACAAGGCGCGAATGCGCAAGCGGCTAAAGCAGCAGGGGCGGATAAAGTTGGTTTTGAAGATTTAGCAGAAGAAATTAAAGCAGGCAAAATGGACTTTGATGTGGTTATTGCAAGTCCTGATGCGATGCGTATTGTAGGCCAATTAGGCCAAGTGTTAGGCCCGAAGGGCTTAATGCCAAATCCTAAAGTGGGTACGGTGACACCCGATGTAGCCAATGCAGTTAAAAATGCAAAAGGGGGTCAGGTCCGTTTCAGAACAGATAAAAGCGGTATTATTCATTGCGTTATTGGCAAAGTAAATTTTGAAGTAAATCAACTGCAAGAAAATTTAATGGCATTGGTGGGTGAAATTAAGAAACTAAAGCCTGCAAGTGCCAAGGGTATTTATCTTAAGAAAATATCCGTTTCAAGCACGATGGGTCCTGGCGTCATCATTGATCTTTCAACAGTAGCAGCATAACAACGCATTCACGGTAGGCGCTGGAGAATCTTATCCAGCGCCTTTCGTCGAAGACCGCAGGTGCAATGGCTTAAAAGTAAAGGCAACGGATTACCTATACTACCTGCGCAGACGGTGAACCTGATTCAGAATCTCTTCTGGAGATGGCCACCAAGGGTAAACTAAGAAAAGTGCTAGGACAGTTTCTTTTCTTACATTTACGGAGTAAATAACGTGGCACTAAAGCTTGATCAAAAGAAAGCAATTGTAGATGAAGTTGCTAAAGAAGCTTTAAATGCCTTATCAGCAGTAGCGGCTGAGTATCGTGGATTAACCGTTTCGCAAATGACGCAATTACGTTCTGAAGCACGACAACGTGATGTGTATTTGAAGGTTGTTCGCAATACATTAGCAAGACGTGCGCTAGAAGGGACTTCTTTTTCGTGTTTAAAAGACGCGTTAAAAGGCCCTCTCGTATTGGCATTTTCCAGGCAGGATCCGGGTGCCGCTGCGCGTTTGATGCGAGATTTTTCGAAGCAAAACGAAGCGTTAATTGTGAAAGCGTTATCTGTTAGCGGGCAACTGTTAGCAGCAAATGACTTAGAAAAATTAGCGAGTTTGCCTACACGAGAAGAAGCTATCGCAATGTTGATGAGTGTCATGAAAGCACCGATCACGAAATTTGTACGCACCCTGGCCGAACCTCACGCGAAGTTCGTGCGCACGGTTGCTGCAGTTCGCGATCAAAAACAAGCAACTGCTTAATTAATTTTTTATTTTAGGAGTTTATGATGGCTGTTTCCATTTCTAAAGATGATATCTTGCAAGCAATTTCTGACATGAGCGTGATGGATGTCGTTGAACTTATTAAATCGATGGAAGATAAGTTTGGCGTATCTGCTGCTGCGGCTGTCGCTGTTGCTGCACCTGCTGCACAAGCAGCAAATGCACCTGCTGAAGAAAAAACGGAATTTAACGTTGTAATGACGAACTTTGGCGCAAACAAAGTAAACGTGATTAAAGCGGTTCGTACTATCACAGGTCTTGGCTTGAAAGAAGCAAAAGACATGGTAGAAGCGGTGCCTGCGGTTGTGAAAGAAGGTGCATCTAAAGCAGACGCTGACAAGTTTAAAAAAGAACTTGAAGAAGCAGGCGCAACGGTTGAAATTAAATAACCTAGCGTTTTCTGCTGGCTTGATTCCCCCTCTTTTGGTTATTCAAGAGAGGGGAAATTAATAAGAAAAATAAAAATCGTAATCGGTAGCGAATTAGAACTTTGATTTTTTAGATAATGTGACACTTACTGCAGGTAGTGTTGCATTATTTTTCCTACATTTAAGAGGAAACACTTGATGGCTTCTTACACTGCGAAAAAACGCATTCGTAACAGTTTTGGTAAACAATCTACTCAAATCAAACAAACAGGCTTACTCGCCATACAATTAAACTCATATGAAAACTTTTTGCAAGCAGATGTTGCCCCTGAAAAACGTTTAGATCAAGGGTTGAATGCGGCCTTTAAATCCGTATTTCCAATCAGCAGTTTTTCTGGTAACGCCATCTTGGAATATGTGGGTTACAAATTAGGTGAACCTGTTTTTGACGTGAAAGAGTGTCAAATGCGGAGCTTAACCTATGCTGCGCCGTTGCGTGTGAAAGTGCGTTTGATTATTCACGATAAAGAAGCGCCTGAAGAAAGCAAAGTAGTGAAAGATATTAAAGAACAAGAAGTGTATATGGGTGAGTTGCCACTCATGACAGAGACAGGCACTTTTGTGGTGAACGGGACTGAGCGTGTAGTGGTATCCCAATTACATCGTTCGCCGGGTGTGTTTTTCGAGCACGATCGTGGTAAGACGCATTCCTCAGGTAAATTATTATATTCTGCGCGCATCATCCCTTATCGTGGTTCTTGGTTAGATTTCGAGTTTGATCCGAAAGATTGTATTTTTGTGCGTATCGATCGTCGACGCAAATTGCCTGCGACAATTATTTTACGTGCGCTAGGGTTGTCTACCGAAGAAATTATTGGTTTGTTTTATGAGTTCAATACGTTTCATTATCAAGAGGGCAAACTTGTTTTAGAGTTGGTGCCAGAACGTTTGCGCGGTGAGATAGCCACCTTTGATATTAAAGATAAAGCGGGCAATGTGGTGGTTGAGCAAGGTCGCCGTATCTCTATGCGTTATGTGCGTGTGATTGAGAAAGCGGGCATTCATAAATTAGAAGTGCCTTTAGAATATGTGCTAGGGAAATCTTTAGCCAAGCCGGTTATTGATGAAGAAACAGGTGAAGTATTGGCGGATGCCAATGTGGAAATCACGTCAGATGTATTAGACAAAATGGCGAAAGCGAAGATTAAAACCTTTAAAACCATTTACACCAATGACTTAGATTGTGGTCCTTATGTTTCTGAAACCTTGCGAATTGATCCTAGTCGCACAGACTTAGAGGCGCTGGTTGAAATTTACAGGGTGATGCGCCCCGGTGAGCCGCCTACACGAGAAGCAGCGGAATTATTATTTAAAAATTTGTTTTTCTCTTTTGACCGTTATGATTTATCTAATGTTGGTAGAATGAAATTCAATCGTCGTGTGGGTCGTCAAGAAATTACAGGTTCTCCTGTCTTGATGAAAGAAGACCTCATTGATGTATTGCGTACCTTGATCAACATTCGTGATGGGAAAGGCGTTGTAGATGACATCGATCACTTAGGTAACCGTCGTGTGCGTAGCGTAGGTGAAATGGCTGAAAATCAATTTCGTGCGGGGTTGGTGCGTGTTGAACGCGCGGTGAAAGAAAGATTGAGTGTGTCTGAAGTTGAAACCTTGATGCCGCAAGATTTAATTAATGCTAAACCCGTGATGGCAGCGATCAAAGAATTTTTTGGATCGAGTCAACTTTCTCAGTTCATGGATCAAAACAACCCATTATCTGAAATTACCCATAAGCGTCGTGTTTCTGCGTTAGGGCCAGGTGGTTTAACGCGTGAGCGAGCAAGCTTTGAAGTGCGCGACGTGCATCCTACCCATTATGGTCGTGTATGTCCTATTGAAACGCCTGAAGGCCCCAACATTGGGTTGATTAACTCCTTGGCGATTTATGCGCGCACCAATGAATATGGCTTTTTAGAAACCCCTTACCGCAAAGTCGTCAATGGTAAATTGACCGATGAAATTGATTATCTGTCTGCCATTGAAGAGGGTGATTTTGTTATTGCGCAAGCTAATTCTAAGCGAGATGAAAAAGGCAAGTTGTTTGACGACTTAGTGCCTTGTCGTTATCGCAATGAATTCACCTTGATGTCGGTAGATAAGATTCAATATATCGATATTTCACCACGTCAAATTGTATCGGTGGCCGCGGCATTAATTCCTTTCTTGGAGCATGATGACGCCAACCGTGCATTGATGGGTTCAAACATGCAACGACAAGCGGTGCCTGTGTTGCGTGCTGAAAAACCATTAGTTGGTACGGGTATTGAGCGTATTGTGGCAACAGATTCGGGTGTAACGGTTGTTGCAAAACGTGGCGGTGTTGTGGATTCTGTGGATGCTGCGCGTATCGTTGTGCGCGTGAATGATGATGAAGCGCGTGATAGCAACACAACGGGTGTTGATATTTACAGCTTAACCAAATACACACGGTCTAACCAAAACACCTGCATCAATCAACGACCTTTGGTAAAAGAAGGGGATATGATTGAGCATGGTGATGTGTTGGCAGATGGCCCTTCTACTGATTTAGGTGAGTTGGCGCTGGGTCAAAATCTCTTGGTCGCCTTCATGCCTTGGAATGGTTACAACTTTGAAGACTCTATTTTAATTTCTGAGCGTGTGGTGCAAGAAGATAGATTTACCTCTATCCACATTGAAGAAATGTCTTGTATTGCGCGTGATACCAAATTGGGTTCTGAAGAAATCACCGCAGATATTCCTAATGTGGGTGAGAGTGCGCTTTCCAAGTTGGATGCAACGGGTATTGTTTACATTGGTGCAGAAGTTTCACCTGGCGATATTTTAGTGGGTAAAGTGACGCCTAAAGGTGAAACACAGCTAACGCCAGAAGAAAAATTGTTGCGTGCCATCTTCGGTGAAAAAGCTTCTGATGTGAAAGATACTTCTTTGCGTGTGCCCGCGGGTATGCAAGGTACAGTGATTGACGTGCAAATCTTCACGCGAGATGGTGTGAAAAAAGATGAGCGCGCATTGCGTATCGAAGAAACAGCTTTAGCGAAAGTGAAAAAAGATCTGAATGATGAATTGCGCATTCGTGAAGAAGATATTTATCAACGCGCCGAAAAATTATTGTTAAATACGGTGGTTGAGAAAGGGCCGCAAGGCTTGAAATCAGGTGCGAAAGTGTCTGCTGAATACTTAACAAAGATCGGTCGCGAAAAGTGGTTTGACATTGCGGTACGTGATGAAAAAACCAGTGAGCAGCTGGAAAAATTAGCGGCGCAGTTTGAACATCTGAAAGAAGAGTTTGACGAAAAGTTAGAAGCTAAGCGTAAGAAATTGATTCAAGGCGATGATTTGGCGCCAGGCATTTTGAAAATTGTCAAAGTGTATATGGCTGTTAAACGTCGTATTCAGCCAGGCGATAAAATGGCAGGTCGACATGGTAACAAAGGGGTTATCTCCACCATTGTGCCTGTTGAAGATATGCCTTATCTAGAAGATGGCACACCTGTTGATATCGTCTTAAATCCCTTGGGCGTGCCCTCGCGTATGAACATCGGACAAATATTGGAAACTCACTTAGGGTGGGCGGCCAAAGGCTTAGGCTTGAAGATTGGTCAGATGCTAGATGCGCAAGCCAAGTTGAAAGAAGTGAAAGATTTTATTTATGAAATTTATAAAAACTCATCCGATAAAACCGTTGATATTCATAAGTTATCTGACGAAGAGATGTTGACGTTAGCCAATAATCTGCGTGGGGGTGTGCCGATGGCAACGCCTGTGTTTGATGGTGCAACTGAAGCAGAAATTAAAGGGATGTTGCGCTTGGCAGGCTTGCCTGAGCAAGGGCAAACCGCTTTGTTTGATGGGCGTACGGGTGTGCGATTTGATAGACCTATTACCGTAGGTTACATGTACATGCTGAAACTCAATCACTTGGTCGATGATAAGATGCATGCGCGTTCAACGGGTTCTTATAGCTTGGTGACACAACAACCTTTAGGTGGTAAAGCGCAATTTGGTGGTCAGCGTTTTGGGGAAATGGAAGTGTGGGCACTCGAAGCTTATGGTGCTGCTTATACTTTACAAGAAATGTTGACGGTCAAATCAGACGATGTGGCAGGTCGCACCAAGATGTATAAAAACATCGTAGACAGCGATCATCGTATGGATCCGGGCATGCCAGAATCTTTTAACGTATTGATTAAAGAAATCCGCTCATTGGGTATCAATATCGACTTAGAGAATGATTAGCTAGATTTTTCCTGATATTTAAGACGACGACGTAACGATTTAATGTTTATACATCCCCGCGTTGCGCGGGGATAAGCTAAAGAGGGCAATAACTTGAAAGACTTACTCCATCTTTTAAAGCCACAAAGTCAATTTGAAGAATTTGATGCCATTCGGATTGGGTTAGCGCCACCTGATATGATTCGTTCATGGTCTTATGGCGAAGTGAAAAAACCAGAAACCATTAATTACCGTACTTTTAAACCAGAGCGTGATGGATTGTTTTGCGCAAAAATCTTTGGCCCTATCAAAGATTATGAATGTTTATGCGGCAAATATAAGCGTTTAAAACACCGCGGTGTGATTTGTGAAAAATGCGGTGTGGAAGTTGCGCTGGCCAAAGTGCGTCGTGAACGCATGGGACATATTGAATTGGCGACCCCTGTTGCACACATTTGGTTTTTGAAATCGTTACCTTCTCGTATTGGTTTGCTGTTAGACATGACTTTGCGTGATATCGAACGCATTCTTTATTTCGAAGCGTTTGTTGTGGTTGATCCTGGCATGACGCCTTTAGAAAAAGGCCAACTGTTAACGGATGATGCGTATCTTGATGCCATTGAAGAATATGGTGATGAATTTGATGCGCGCATGGGTGCAGAAGCCATTCAAAAATTATTATCTGACATTGATCTAGATGCTGAAACGAATCACTTGCGTGCTGAAATTCCTAATACGAATTCTGACACCAAAATGAAAAAAATTGCAAAGCGCCTTAAGCTGTTAGAGGCTTTGCAAGAATCTAATAATCGTCCAGAGTGGATGGTGATGACAGTGTTGCCTGTGCTGCCACCGGATTTACGTCCATTAGTGCCCTTAGATGGGGGACGTTTTGCAACATCTGATTTAAATGATTTATATCGTCGCGTGATTAATCGAAACAACCGCTTGAAGCGTTTGTTAGATCTCAGTGCGCCAGACATTATTGTTCGTAATGAAAAGCGTATGTTACAAGAAGCCGTTGACGCGTTGTTAGATAATGGTCGTCGTGGTCGCGCAATCACAGGTAGCAATAAGCGACCATTGAAATCATTGGCAGACATGATTAAAGGTAAACAAGGTCGCTTCCGTCAAAACTTATTAGGTAAGCGCGTTGATTACTCTGGTCGTTCTGTGATTGTGGTAGGGCCTACACTGAAGTTACATCAATGCGGCTTGCCAAAGAAAATGGCGTTAGAGCTATTTAAGCCTTTTATTTTTAGTAAATTACAATATCGCGGTTTAGCAACAACCATTAAGGCTGCTAAACGCATGGTGGATCGTGAAGAGCCTGAAGTATGGGATATTTTAGAAGACGTGATTCGCGAACATCCTGTGTTATTAAACCGTGCACCTACCTTGCACCGCTTGGGTATTCAAGCATTTGAGCCTGTTTTAGTAGAAGGGAAAGCGATTCAATTACATCCTTTAGTGTGTACTGCTTATAACGCTGACTTCGACGGTGACCAAATGGCCGTGCATGTGCCGCTGACGTTAGAAGCGCAGTTAGAGGCGCGTTCTTTAATGATGTCTACCAACAACATTCTGTCACCGGCTAATGGTGAGCCGGTGGTGGTGCCTTCTCAAGACGTGGTGTTGGGTTTGTATTATCTCACGCGTGAAAAAATCAATGCCAAAGGGGAAGGCTCGATTTGTGCAGATACCAACGAAGCTCATCGCTTATACGATATGGGTTTTGCTGAGTTGCAAGCGCGCGTTAAAGTGAGAATCAAAGAATCGCTTTACAATGATCAAGGTCAATTAGAAGAGAAAGTGCGTTTAGTAGACACCACCATTGGTCGTGCCATTTTGTCGGATATTTTGCCGCCAGGATTGCCGTTTGACATGATTAATCGGCCGCTGAAGAAAAAAATTATTTCTGACATCGTCAATGCGTGTTATCGCAAACTCGGCTTGAAAGAAACGGTATTGATTGCAGATAAACTCATGTATACCGGGTTTTATTATGCAACTTATTCCGGCGTTTCTATTGGGATCAATGACTTAATTATTCCAACTGAAAAAGCAGAGATTATTCGTGCCGCTGAAAAAGATGTGAAAGAAATTGAAAAGCAATATGCATCAGGTTTAGTTACGCAAGGTGAGCGTTACAGTAAGGTGGTAGACACTTGGTCTCGCACAAAAGATTTAGTCACTAAAGCCATGATGGAAAAATTGGCTGCTGAAATTGTGGTAGATCGTGAAGGCAAGAGCACGAAACAAGAATCCTTTAACTCTGTTTATATGATGGCAGACTCTGGCGCGCGAGGATCAGTTGATCAGATGCGTCAATTAGCCGGTATGCGGGGTTTGATGGCAAAGCCCGACGGCACCATTATCGAAACGCCTATTATTGCTAACTTCCGTGAAGGCTTGAACGTGTTGCAATATTTCATTTCAACCCACGGTGCGCGTAAAGGGTTGGCAGATACGGCATTAAAAACAGCAAACTCAGGTTACCTCACCCGTCGTTTGGTGGATGTGGCGCAAGACGTGGTGGTCACCATGGTAGATTGCGGCACGAAAAATGGCTTAACCATGAAACCGCATATTGAAGGGGGCGATGTAGTAGAACCTTTACGTGAGCGTGTGTTAGGTCGTGTGCTCATCGAAGATGTGATATTGCCTGGCGCTGGCGAAATATTATTTGCTGCAGGCACGTTGTTAGATGAAGAAAAAGTCGATTTATTAGAAAAACATACGATTGATCAAGTGAGGGTGCGTTCTGCCATTACTTGTGAAGCGCGTTATGGTATTTGTGCACAATGTTATGGTCGTGATTTGGCGCGCGGTCACTTAGTTAATCAAGGTGAAGCAGTCGGCGTGATTGCGGCGCAGTCTATCGGTGAGCCGGGTACGCAGTTGACCATGCGGACCTTCCACATTGGG
>Ga0209515_10005092_pt1 | contig 17266 bp, 15 predicted proteins | sample Subgroupgradi54m_FD_187454 | JGI IMG/M metagenome (GOLD analysis project Ga0209515, IMG submission 187454) | Subsurface groundwater microbial communities from S. Glens Falls, New York, USA - GMW60B uncontaminated upgradient, 5.4 m (SPAdes)... ...
ATTGGCCTTAAGCGCATGAAATATATAGAAAAAAGGAGGAACGGCTTGGTTACTTTTTCAATTGCTCAACAGGTTGAGCTAGGGTTACTTTTTTCAATTGCTTGACTCGGCTTTTCTTTTGTCTTGTGCTATACTGATGACTCTCGCATGTTTAATCCAATAAATTTTGCTCTTGACGCTTACGGGGAATTGAAGAAAGTTACGTGGATTCCCCGCAAACAGATGATTGGATCAACGATCGTGGTGGCTATTTTGGTTTTGCTGGTCGCCTTTTATATCGGTTTCGTGGATTTTTTGGTATCCCAAATCTTTGGAATATTTATTAGAATCTAGTAGAATTAAGCAGTCTGAAGTCCAATTGTTGAAAATTCCCGAAGTAGAAACTAAAAAAATGAATAGAGCTTGGTATATTGTTCACGCCTTAACCGGCCGCGAAGAGCGGATTCGTTCCGCCGTAGAAAAGCTAAAGGAAGACAATCCTTTGGCCGATCGTATTTTCCAGGTCTTAATTCCCACCGAAGACGTGGTTCAGGTTCAAAAGAATAAAAAAGTCATTCGAAAAAGAAAGTTTTTCCCGGGTTATTTATTGGTGGACATGATCGTGGATAATGAAACTTATTGGGCGGTGCGCTCCATTCACGGCGTCACGGGGTTTTTAGGCGGCGATAAGCCCGTGAAATTGCCGGAGTCCGAAGTGAAGGCTATTTTGGATTTGACTCTGGCTCAAGAAGGCTCCAAACCTCGGCCGGCGATTATTTTTGAGAAAGGCGAGAACGTGAGAATTAACGATGGACCTTTCAAACACTTTGTCGGAGTTGTCGAGGAAGTTAATGAAGAAAAAGCGAAGTTAAAGGCTATGGTTACTATTTTTAGCCGACCCACTCCCGTGGAGTTGGACTTTTTACAAGTAGAGAAGGTGTAAATTTATGGCAGCCCCAAAAAAGAAAATTAAGACAGTAGTTAAAATTCAGGCTCCGGCCGGTGGAGCGAACCCCGCGCCGCCCATTGGTCCCGCTTTGGGCCAACACGGAGTCAATATCATGGAGTTTTGTAAGCAGTTTAATGAGCGGACAAAATCCATGGAAGCGGGGATGGTGATTCCCGCGGTTTTGACCATCTACGAAGATCGCAGTTTTACCTTTATTACTAAAATGCCTCCCGTTTCAGCTCTAATAAAGAAGGCCGCTCAAATCGCTAAAGCCAGCGGTGACGCGGGCAAAAACAAAGTGGGAAAAATTACAAAACAGCAGGCCCAGGAAATCGCCAGAAACAAAATGCCGGACTTAAACGCAGATAGCGTGGAAGCGGCGGCTCGTATGGTAGCGGGAACGGCGAGATCTATGGGCGTTGAGGTGGTCGGATAATGGCAAAAGCGGCTCCAACATTAACAAAACGAGAGAAAGCGATTGCCGGCATCGTTGATCCCGATAAAACTTACTCCATTGCCGAGGCCGTTGATTTAGTTAAGAAAGCGGCGAAGGCCAAGTTTGACGAGTCCGTTGAAATGCATTTTGCTTTAACTATTGACCCTAAACAGGCGGATCAGCAAATTCGCTCCACAGCCGTACTTCCTCACGGAACAGGCAAAACTAAAATTGTGGCCGTGGTAGCGAAAGGCGAAAAAGTTAAAGAGGCTCAGGCCGCGGGCGCAGATTTCTTTGGTGATGCTGATTTAATTGAGAAAATCACCAAAGGCTGGTTGGGTTTTGACGTTTTAGTGGCGACTCCGGACGCGATGAAAGACATGGCCAAGTTAGGGAAAACTTTGGGCCCCAAAGGTTTGATGCCCAACCCCAAAACAGGGACGGTAACCTTCGATTTGGCTCGTACCGTTAAGGAAATCAAGGGTGGCCGCGTGGAGTTTCGCGCGGACGCTACCGGTAACGTGCATGTTATTGTGGGAAAAGTTTCCTTCGAGAAAAAACAGCTTGAAGAAAACGCGCAAACGTTTTTAGAAGCTTTATGGAAGGCTAAACCTTCCGGCGTGAAGGGAGTCTACATGCGCCGCGCTACCCTTTGCTCGACCATGGGTCCCGGCGTGCGCATTAATTCGAATCTGTAATATCAACGATTTACTTGTCTATACAATATCATCTTACTTTTAACCTAATCTTGGAGGTGTGACATGGAAGGAAAAATAGTTTTGCCGCCGTTTGGTCCCGCGGAGTGGAATATTCTTTGGGGCGTTCTGGCAACTGCCTTGATCGCGCTGGCTTTTGGTGTCTACTTTGTTTTTCGCGTGCTCGCTTTCAAGGTTACTAACCAGAGTATGCTCGATGTCGCGTTAGCCATTGAAGAAGGGGCAAAAGCGTATTTATCGAGTCAGATCAAAACGATGACCCCTTTTGTCGTTGGCGTGACCCTGCTTCTTTATTTTATCTACGTTCCTATGTTTGGCCAGAAGCTGGCTTGGGGAGTTTCCCTGGCTTTTCTTATGGGAGTTGCCGCTTCCTACGGGGCTGGTGCTATTGGTATGTTGCTCGCGGTCAAGGCAAATGTCCGAAGCGCTTTTTCCGCCTTGACCAGTTTCAAAAAGTCCCTCGAGGTCGCTTTTGAAGCCGGAGCTGTTGCCGGCATGTTTACGGTGGGTTTTGGGCTCTTAGGCGCCACGCTAATTTTTATCGGTTTCAGGGAAGACGCGATGAAAGTTTTAGTTGGTTTTGGATTCGGCGGCGCCTTGGCGGCTTTGTTTATGCGTATCGGTGGCGGTATTTACACGAAAGCGGCCGATGTTGGCGCTGATTTAGTAGGTAAAGTAGAAGCCGGCATACCCGAGGATGATCCGCGCAATGCCGCGACCATCGCCGATAATGTGGGAGACAACGTTGGGGACTGCGCGGGTATGGTGGCCGATATGTTTGAGTCTTACGAAGTCACGTTAGTTGCCGCTATTATTTTGGCCTCCGGATGTTTGCTCGATCCATCGTTTTTAGGTAAATACGGTATCGATTCCAGTCACTTTGCTTTAAAGCTCATGTTGTTTCCGCTTTTAATCCGCGGTCTTGGCGTTTTCGCCAGTCTTTTGGGAATTTGGTCGGTTCGCTCCAAAGGAGAAACTATGACCGATCCCATGAAGCCTATCGCTCGGGGTTATCTAGTCAGCGCTTTAGTTAGCGTTCTTGGATTTTTTGTAATTAATTATTTTTATCTCGCGGACCCGGTTACAGGCGCTGTTGACTGGCGTTTTAGTCTTTGCGCGTCCCTTGGAATTGTTTTGGCGGTCGTTACGCTGTTTGTTACCAACTATTTCACGCATCCGCATCACCGTCCGGTTACCGAGACGGCGTTCAGTTCCCGCACGGGTCCCGCCACGGTGATTTTGACCGGTATGGCCGCCGGGCTCGAGTCTTCCGTGTGGGCCGTGGTCATGATTGCCGCGACGATTTTGTCCGCCGTATTTATTTTTAGAGAAAGTGTTGTTCTTTCGGCGTACGGTGTTAGCTTGGTCGGGCTCGGGCTCTTAACGACGACGGGATTTATTTTAGCGATGGACACTTACGGTCCTATCACGGATAACGCCCATGGTATTTTTGAGATGAGCGGTGTCAAGGATGAAAAAGCGAATAAGACTCTTTCTTGGATGGACGCTATTGGCAATACCACAAAAGCTTTGACCAAGGGTCTGGCGATCGCGACGGCCGTTATCGCGGCGGTGAGTCTTTTTAGGTCCTTCATTGAGGAAGCGCATTTGACGGAGACCGGTATACAGGTTAATTTCCCCAACGTTTTTGTCGGGCTTTTGCTTGGCGGCGCTGTGCCATTTTTATTTTCTTCTTTCGCGATCAAAGCCGTTGGCCGAGCGGCGCATTTGGTGGTTGAAGAGGTTCGTCGGCAATTTAGGGAAAAGCCGGGCATTATGACTTTCAAAGAAAAACCTGATTATGGCACTTGCGTGGCCATTGTCACTAAAGCGGCCCAAAGGGAACTGATCGCCCCCGCTATTTTGGCTATTTTTGTTCCTATTTTTGTTGGCTTTGCTTTAGGCGTTGGGGCTTTGGGTGGTTATTTGGCCGGAGCGATTTTGACGGGACAGCTCCTTGCCGTCTACATGGCTAATGCCGGCGGTATATGGGACAACGCTAAGAAAAAAATCGAAGACGGATTTTTGGGCGGCAAAGGCACGGACTGTCACAAAGCCGCGGTTATCGGGGACACGGTTGGGGATCCCTACAAAGATACAGCTGGCCCGGCTATAAATCCATTAATTAAAGTGATGAACTTAGTCGCCATCATGATCGCGCCTTTCGCCATTCGAGATATATCTTTAGGCTTTCGATTAACGATCATTGGTGTCGCGCTGCTTGCTTTAACTATTGCCATTACCATGAGCAAAAAGGGCTCGGGATTTGATATGTCGGATGACGCCAGTCATCCTCACAAAAAACTACCCGAGCAAAACAGTAGTTCGGCCAAACCGCGAGAAAAAGTTCCCGCCTAAAAAAATCCCATGGGGCGTCCTAAAGTAACCATTGTTGGAGCGGGTAATGTTGGCGCCACGTTGGCCGAGCGCGTTCACGCCACAGGGTTAGCCGACGTTGTTTTGGTGGATATTCCTGAGACCGGTGGCATGCCTAAAGGCAAAGGTATCGATATGGAACAAGCGGGCACGGTGATTAGTAGTGATGCCCAGGTTACCGGAACCACCAGTTATGAACTGACCGCCAATTCCGACATTGCCGTCATTACAGCCGGTTTGCCTCGTAAACCCGGCATGACACGGGAGCAGCTTCTAGAGATCAACGCTAAAATTGTTGCCGGTGTCGCTCGGCAGATTGCTTCGACATCCCCGAACGCCATTTTGATTGTAGTCACTAATCCCTTAGATGTCATGTGTTACGTCGCTTTAAAAGCGAGCAAATTTCCAAAGTCCCGCGTTTTAGGTATGGCCGGGGTATTGGACTCCTCACGTATGGAGCGCTTGATAGCCCGCAAACTTGGCGTTTCCATAGAAAATGTGCACGCCTGCGTTTTGGGCACTCACGGCGAGACCATGGTTCCCGTGTGCTCTTATTCCACAGTTTTCGGGGTCCCCATCACAAAATTGCTCAAAGCTCAAGAGGTGGATGAAATCGTCCAGAAAACAGTCCAAGGCGGCGCCGAAATAGTGGAACTTCTTAAAACGGGCAGCGCCTATTACGCCCCCAGCGCTGCTATTTTGGAAATGATTCTTGCCATATTGAAAGACAAAAACAAGGTGCTTTCCTGCTCTGTATATTTAGAGGGTGAGTATGGCCTAAAAGATGTCTACCTTGGGGTGCCGGCAGTTTTGGGCGCCTCAGGACTCCAGCGGGTCTTGGAAATCCCATTGTCGGACACGGAACTGCAATCCCTTCAGAAGGCCGCCACCGCGGTGAGCGAGATGGTTGCTCACGTTAAAAAAGCCCCTGTTTTAGCTTAATCCTGCCAAATACGTCATTTAAACGCGTTTTTACCGTTTTTTAATGTGGATAACCTGTTGATATGTTGATAAGGGCCTATACGGGTGGTGGGTCTTTGGCCTAGCGGGGGGCTAGCGCTATCCTAAGCTGGCAGTCCTAAAATTTCCCGCACTGTGGAGATTACTTGGGTAGGGTCGCAAGGTTTGACCAGGTATTGCGCGGCGCCTAGACGCATAGCTTTGTCAATTTCTTCTTTTTGTCCTAAACCCGAGAGAATAATTACCGGTATGCCTTTTGTTTTTTCTTCCGATTTCAAATATTGAAGCACTTCCCAACCGTTTTTGTTCGGAAGCCCAATATCCAATAAAATTACGTCCGGTAGGCCGAATCTTGCTTTTTCTATTCCTTGATCGCCGTCAAAAGCCGATTCAACATCAAAGCCTTCTAATTTAAATAGTTCTTGAAGCATTTGGTTGATGTTTAGTTCGTCTTCAACAATCAAAATTAAAGAGCTCATATTATTCCTTGACAGCCTCTCATTCGTGAAAATTCTTTTTTACTTCTTTAATCAAATGGTTCACATCGAAAGGTTTGCACACATAGCCCAAGATTTGGGAGTGGTTCTTGGCGATTTCGGTATCCTCCGGAGATAGAATAGAAACAATCATGATGGGCACATTAGCTGTTTTGGGATTATTTTTTAATTCCTCAACAACTTGCCAACCTTTCATGCCCGGCAAAACTAAGTCTAGTAATATCAAATCCACGGCTTCAGTGTCCAGTATTTTAAGGGCTTCTTCTCCGCTTAAGGCGCTTAAGACCCCGAAACTTTCCATTTTTAAAGTTTCCACAATCATAGTGTTGGTATGCGTATCGTCGTCAATAACGAGAACTTTTTTAGACTGTGTCAGCTCGCTCATCAATTTCTCCTTTAGGCAAGATTACGGTAAATTGTGCTCCCGTGCTCAGGTTCTCCGCTCTAACCTTGCCTCCCATAGTTTCCACCAAAGACTTTACAATTGCAAGGCCCAATCCGGAGCCCACGGTTTTTTGCGCGACGGCGTCGTTGGCCCTGGCAAAAGGGTGAAATAGCTTTTCCCAGAGTTCTTTGGGAATGCCGGGACCTTCGTCGCGGATATTGACGATGACGGCGCGCAGAACACTGAATCCTTCGATGGTAACGGTTTTATCCGGCGGCGTGTACTTCGCCGAGTTAGAAAGCAAGTTGATGAATATTTGTTTCACCTTATCTTCATCGACAAAAGCGTACAGTTTTTCTTCCTCGAAAATAACGCGATAATTCGGTTGATTAGGTCTAATGCGAAGTTGTTCCACCACGCTTTTGGCTAAAGCGTGCAAATCGGTTTTGGCCGCGTGAAGTTCAATTTTTCCTTGCTCGATCTTTTTCAAGTCTAAAACCTCATTAATCATTCGGGTGAGTCTAGCGGTTTCCTCGGACGCGGCTTTGCAATAGTTTACGATTTGTTCTTTGCTTAGCCTGTCAATATATTTTTGCATCAAAGATATGAATCCCGCGATGGAAGTGAGCGGGGTTCTGAGTTCATGCGAAGCCATCGAGACGAATCTGGATTCTGTTTCTTGAAGACGCTTTAATTGGACGTTGGTTTCGAGCAGGGTCACATAGGCGTCTTTGACGGCTTTTGTTTTTTGCGTAACAACGGCCTCGAGCTCTTTTTTGGATATTGTTGTCTCGCGCAGGCGCTCGGTCATGGTATTAAATGATTTAGCCAGCTGTCCCAGCTCATCTTTGGTGTTTACGTTAACCTGCGTGGCTAAATTTCCTTGCGCGATTTGAAAGGTAGCGCGGGTTAATGCTTTTAGGGGGCGCACAATGCGGGTCGTCACAATGGCCGATAGGATGAGCGCCGCGATAAGTAATCCCGCCAATGACGCTAGGACAAATCGGATAGTCTCTTGCATGCGTTTTTGAATGCGATCCGGAGATAGACCAATGAAAATCGCTCCTAAGGTCAGCGCGGATTGTCCGGTGGGCAGGGAGAGTTCGGTTTTTCCTTCTTGGTACGATCTTGGTCCGGTGATGGCAAGTCCGACGAGATAGCGATTTATTTGGGCGTCAAATCTAAGTTTTGGCGCCGAAGCTTCCATCACCTCTTGTTCCCACTGGGAGATATAAAGTTTGCTTGATATTTTTTTGGGGTCACTGTGGGCTAAAATGCGGCCATCAGTATCGATAACCATAGCCATGTTAACGTCGGGGTCTTGCTGGATCGATTTAATGACGCCTTCTAAGGCGATGGCGTTGTAGTTGCTTTGGATGGCCGAGAGCGCTTGCTTGGCGACCGCTCTAATTAATATTGTTCCTCGTTGCTCGATTTCACTTTTTATGATTTCTTTCGCGCGATGAATGAAAAGCAGGGAAACTACCAGGCCAACGGTGCAAACGATAACCGTTGAAAGCAAAAGTAGGCGCTTAACGATCAAAAGTCTTCTTCCTCTCCCACACCTAAATTTAGTCTAATTATTCAGTTCTCGCAATAAGAACTTTGGAATTGGAGGAATTCATGAAAAATAGGGTTATTCGTATTACCGGGCTGTTATTGGTTTTATTTTCTAACGCCGCGCGAGCAGATCAGTTCAATGATTTTAAAAGTCGAGCGACGCAGGCTTATCTTAAACCTTTCGCCAGGGATATCGGGGGCTTAATCGGCGGTGGCGCGTTTCATGCCGGTCGGGCGCTCGGATTTCCCGGTGTTGACGCGGGGGTGCATATGACGGTGCAGAGCGATCCTTCCAAAGATGACAGAATGCTAAAGGACGCCAATGTTAAAAATTTAGTTTTACCCATCGCCCAAGGTGAAATCGGTTTGCCTTATAATTTTGATGTTATTGTGCGCGGATTTAGCTACCAAGAGGTGGCTATGGTTGGTGGAGGCTTGCGCTATGGGCTCTTTAAGCTGAGGCTTGTGCCTCTAGCCCCGGCCATGTCCGTTGCCGTCATGACCGACATTTTAAACCACAATTTCTTTTCTATCACACACTATAGCGCCAACGTTTCATTTGATGTGTCTATTCCTATTGTCTCGCCCTATCTTGGTTTTGGCATCGATCACACAAGGGTGAAAGTGAAGGAAGCGGGCGATACCACCTTAGTTGGCGCCATTGTGAAAGTTACTGATTATCGAGCCGTGGCGGGCTTAAATTTGAAGCCTTTTCCCTTCGTTTATCTTCATGGCGGATACACTCTTCTTCATGGCCAGGGCGGCTACGAAACGGGACTCGGAATTCGCTTCTAAGTCGATTCGCGGTTGGTCATTTTAGCAGGGACTTTAGTCCCGTCCAGCCCTGGGTCATAAGGCCTACTCTGGTGGTACCTAAAGGTCCTAGGACTTCTACCCCAAAGACCCTGCCCCGATATCTCCCGAACGTGTACGATTAAAAGATGCCCCGCTTAGTATTTTCTTTGATTTTAATACCTTGGTTTGTTCTTGCCGAGGAAGCTCATCCCGTCACTATGCGGGACTTGCAAGTCACGCAAAATATGTTTGACCGCATCAATCGGGACAAGGGCTTTCCTGTCCAACCCAACAATAACCTTCACGGTTACGCGGATTATCAGCCTTTAGGTCATCTACAATTACGTTTGAACGCCGGCTTGTTCAATCAATCTCGCGCGGCCAATATTATCGGAGAAGAAAGTTTTTATTTGTCCGCTGAGAATGTTTGGGAAACAAATCCGCTATCAAAAAACTATGGCCGTGTTGACGCGAATATTGGTTACTTGTCATTAAAAAGCAGTTTTTTATCCTCGGACAAATCGGATTCCGCCATAAAATTTAACGCTTTAGTTAATGACGCGATCAAGGCTTCTCGATCCAAAGATGGAAAATATCCCGGGGCCCTTGATCTGCTCACTTACGAAAGTCCTTCCCAGAGAGATCATAAAGGTTTTTTAAGCGCTACCGCGGAGTATGCCCGGGTTTGGAATGCCCCTTTGGTCATGCCATTTAATGTTTGGGGAGTGGGAACTAGCGTTGCCGCGGAGGCTATAACGGGTAGTGTTCCGAGACCCCAAACCTCTTTTGATAGCGCTCATCTTAGTGGTATTCGTAACGCGGGCACACCCGACTTTATGGTTTTTCCTAATGTCCAGACGGATATTACCGGGCTCCTAGGTTATCAAGCCAAAAAATACGCCATGAGATTTGCTCTATTTTTGGGAGAAAGCCAAAATCCAACTATATTTTCTAATCGCCCGGCTAGAGATTTCCTCCAGCTTCACAAAACAGACGCTTCTTATAGCGATGAGAATGGCCGGCATCAGCGTTATTTAATGAGCGAAAGCAGGGGTCAAGACATGGTCTCTTTTAATTTCCAGCATACTCCGCATTTGGGTTTTGGTGTTTCGGGAAGGCCGCCAATTTTGCGGGGAGCTTTTTTTGAACTCAATAGTGACGCTCGTTTAAATATGGTTGACGCCGATCCTCAAAGTCTTGAGCAAAAATATGATTTAAGGGTGGCCGTACCTCTTAAAGATGGTAACGCCATCGAAGCTAATGTTGGTTTTGATCGCGAAAATAGCGATTGGGCTGAATATTTAAGACAACGCGGTCGTTTGGGTGGAAGATATTATTGGCCCAAGGGGTATTATGTTGGAGTCGAAGCTCAGGCGGAGCATATGAGGTATGGATTAGCCGAAATAGAGCCTAATTTTTCCGTCGTCACGCATTTTGGTGTTGACGATAGCGTATTTGCCGATAAACTGGGTATGGGTATTAATGGCACCGCCTATATTGCCGAGGATGCTGACGGCCGCGATATCTACCATCAGGACGCCTATGGAGACAGAGAGATAGATTATTCCAAGGTGCAGGAAGAGTTCAATAGGGTTCGAGCAATGTTAGAGCAACTTCCTGACCAACAAGGTATTTTTTATCAGATTTTTTTTAACTCAACTGACGAAAATCGCGTTCAGTTGCAGGGTGCCCTTTGCCAAGCCGCCCGGCAGGTTTATACTAGAGAAGAGCAGGATGCTTGCGCTTGGCTAAATCGCAATATGCCCGTCATCAACATTTTTCTCTTGGCCAGTCAAAACGGTCGCGTGAACCAGCAAATGGTTGAAAATTTCGGAAAGCATATGATACTGGGTTTTCTCAACGAGCAAAAAATAACACCTTCCAACGCTATCGCGGTAGCGGCTATCGGTCAACAGCGGTTAACGCCCATTTTTGGACTTTTAGCCAAAGATAGAGACACATTTTCCCAGTGGTTGCTCTATCAGATATTGCGTTGGAAAAATAACGGGGAAGATGTTTATGACAATGACGGGCGTCTGACAACCGGTGAATTAGTGTATCAACTGCTTAAGAAGGTTCCCGCCCAGGATGCCGAACTTCTTTGGAAGGACTACTATTTTAATCGGCTTGATGATTTCGCTCGAGAGTACCTTAAATATGTTTTTCAGGTCGCGCGCAAAGAAATGAACGAAGCTTTCTTACAGCTTTTGCGTGCCGGTGAAGAATTGAATCCTATTTTTGTGAACCAGGGACAAAAAACATCGGATATCTCCAGGCACGCGCTTTATGAGGCGTGGGATAGAAATTCGGGGGATGGCTATACGAGGGAGCCTAAAAAAACCGCGCAAAAGAAGGAACATTTTCCTAAAGAAATGGGAGAACTGATTGCTCGCGATTTCTTGGAAACGGCGGACAAAGAAATCGGATCCTCTAGCTTTAGGCATGTTTTTATTCCGGCCAACCACCTGCCTTATCTGGCGGCGCATTACAATTGGAAGGTTTTGCGCGAGATGCTCCAAAATATTGAGTCGCGCTTGAGTGCCGGGGGGAGCTCCAATAACGCGATGGTTGTTCTTGCTTTTAATACCCAAGAACGGGTTCCTGGGGTGTTTGCTTGGAGGGAAAATAGCTTAAAGCCTAAGACTTCGGCTGATGCGCTGGCTCGGCCTGTCGATATCATAGCGATACCTCCCATTGTTGGTACCAATTACAAGCCCGAAGCGGTTATGCGTCAGGTGAATTTAGCGGTAGAAAACATTATTTCCAGGGGGAACCGATGAGGCGGTGCATAATTATCGCGCTGGTTATTGCCGGTGTATTTTCTTGTGCGGGGGCGGAATCTAGGTGGCGGTATACCAGCAGTTACTCTGGCGGTGAATGTCGCGATGAAAACGGAGAGTGGGCGTTTAACCAAATGGCGGATCGGGAAGAATTTGAGCAACGGTTGCGCGTGACTCACGATTTTGAGTGTGTCTTATTGTATGGGGAGGATTTTTCCGGGATGGACCTTTCCGAATTCAACTTTAGGGGCGCTGTGCTTAATTACGCTACGCTTAATGGAACACGTTTTAACCATGCTGACATGAAAAATGCGGTTTTGGCTCATTCTACGATGACCGCCGCCGTATTCAACGACGCGGATATCTCCTGGTCTCGTTTTAATGACGCCAATTTAACGGGTGGCGCCCAATTGAAAAGAGTTACCGCCATATACGCGAATTTTAACGACGCTGATTTAACAGGGGCTGATTTGGGAGGAGCTGTTTTTATCACGGTCACCGCCGAAGGCGCCAATTTTAATAGTTCAAATTGGGAAGGAGCTACCTTGGATAATTCCAACTTTAGCTATGCCAACTTTTCATCGGCCAAGGTAACCAACGCTGAGCTTATTAATACGATTATGAGGGGAGCCTCTGTAAATAATACCGATTTCTCGGGGTCTTATTTTGAAGGGGCTCAGCTCCAGAACGCGCAAATGAGTGGAGCCATTTTTTTGAACGCGCGACTTGGCACGTCCGGATATAGGCTAACTGCCTTCAATGGCGCTCATCTGGTAGGAGCGAATTTGTCGGGTCTAGACCTTTGCGGGGGAGTTTTTTCCTACGCTGATTTGAGTGAAGCCAAATTAATTGGCAGCCGGCTCTCAGGTTGTCCCTTTTTCTACACTAGATTTAATGGTGCGGATTTGACCGGTGCGATTATGGAGGGTTCTGTTTTTTCTAACGTTGACATGACTACGGCAACTTTGCGAGGTGCTAAGTTAAATAATTCCAATTTTACTGAACTCAAAATATCAAGCGCGGATTTGACCGGAGCGGAGTTAAGGTCCACAGGTCTGGAAGGAGCCAATTTCACGGGAGCCATATTGGAAGGCAATGTGGATTTAGATCTGGCTTGGATTTCTGGCGCCAATTTTAGTGGGGCGCGTATGCGAGGAGTTAATTTAAGAGATATTTATGGAGTTTATGCCAATTTTGCCGGAGCTGATCTTTATGACGCCGTTTTGATAGATGGTTATCTTGAGCACGCAAAGTTTGTGGATGGGGCCGATGTGCGCCGCGCCAATTTTTCGGGAGCAAAGCTGGCAAAAGCTGATTTCACGGGAGCGATTATTGATGAGAACACCAAATTTAATGAAGCGGATTTAAGCAGTGTCGTTGGTTTACCCCCAGATTATTATCCCGAAGACCAGAATTATCCTCAGGGGGTGGGCTGCTCTATCGGTGGTGGGGGACTTGGAAGCGCGCCAAAGGAAACTAATTGGGGTATTGCCGATGGTTGGCGCGAAGTGTTTCAAGAAGTACATAAATCGTTTCGCTCCAAAAAACTTTCCACGAAACCATCCTCCGTACCACCAAAACCAAATCTAACCGACATTTTCGACCGGTAATTCTCACCCGTTTGGAATTTCCGTCGCCCGCCTACTTCAAATCTTTTAGCTTGCGTAGAATGCTTTTAAGGGTTACGCTCCCTATATGCGAATAGGCGTTGGGCAATCCTTTCTAAGCGATCCTAAGGCGCGGGCCAAAGAAGCTACGGATATGGCCATGGGAGAAGCGGGGGTCGTCCGCGCGCAAACGGTCATTGTCTTTACCCAGGCAAGCTCGATGGCGGAGTATCTTGACGTGTTAAGCGCGATCGCGAGCGTATCAGGTTCCGGCGATATTATCGGTGCTTCGGCCAATGGAGTGTTAACTTTAGATGGTGAATGGGAAAGCGGGCCCGCCTGCGCTGTTTTAATTTTGAATCCCGAAGGCAGTGAAGAGCAATTTAAGAGTTTTCTGTTTAAGGATCAGAAAAACTTTGAACCGGATATTAATTGGGAGAGCTTGCAGGGCGTGAGATCTATGCTTTGTCTGGGGGATCCGACCTTGTTCAATCTCTCGCCTTACAAACAAATCCAAGAAACGTATAAGGTGCCGATTTTTGGAGGAGGCGCCAGCGCTTTCGTTGAGGATATGCCGGGCGCGCCTATTTTCTATAAGAAAAATTGTTTTCGCGAATCAGGGTGTCTTTTGGGGATACCCGAAAGCCTGAAGCTGCATCTAAGCGTGTCCTATGGTTGCAAGGCGCTTTCAGTGCCACTTGAGGTTAGCAAGGTTAAACAGAATTTGATTTTGGAATTAGCGGGAAAATCCGCGGCCAGTGTGTTAGAACGGGAGCTGGCTCGGGTGTTAGCGGAGGCCAAAGCGGCGCATGCTAACTGGCAGAGGCCCCTGCCGCTTTTAGCCGGAGTGATGGTTGAGGGGCATCACGGCAACGCGCTTCCTAAGCCGCACGAGTTTACCGTGCGACCCATCTTAGGCATTGATACCGTGACCGGAGGGATTCTTCTTGGAGAGGGCATCAAGGAAGGCAGTTACGTTACTTTCGTTTTAAGAGAGAAAGAATGGGCGCATCGCGAAATGGTGGAAAATTTGCAAGCTATACAAACGGATTTAAAAGGCAAAAAACCGCTTTTTGGTTTTTATTTTAATTGCGCGGGACGAGGTCGCGATTTGTATGAAGATGATGACCATGACGTTAGTTTAATTCGGAAACATTTAGGTGATTTTCCTCTAGTTGGAATGTTTGGATCTTTTGAGCTTGCTCCGCAGAACAACGCCCTTGCCATGCACGGCTTTACCGGAGTTCTCGCCGTTTACACGAAGGCTATTTAGGCCAAGCTTCGGACCAATCTTACCCCCCTTATTTCGCTAAAATCCTATTTTGCTCCCCGTTGGGGCGTAAGCCCGCAAGGGTTGCGAATATAAGAGATGTTCCGTTGCGGGGAGTTCAGTAAGAAATTCCGGACGAACGAAGTGGCCGGAATTTCTTACGACGATGAAACGAGGGGCGGAGCCCCTCTTGTAAAGCAACCCCAGCGGTTCCTTCGTAGCTGCTGGGGCGTAAGCCCGCAAGGGTTGCGAATAAAGGGAGAGGTGCGTGAGCGGTTGAAACGGTACGCCTGGAAAGCGTATAGGCTCGCAAGGGTCTCGAGGGTTCGAATCCCTCCCTCTCCGCACTTTTTATTTATCCGCATGAACCAGAAAGAGTTTATTCAAGGTTTACCCAAAGCGGAGGTCCATCTTCATTTAGACGGGACATTGACCCCCGCGCTATTCATGGAATTGGCAAAAGAATCGAATCATCCTTTAAGTAAGCGCAGTTTGAGTGAAATCGAGAAATTGATTGTGGTTAGTAAGCCCATGCGATCGCTCAAAGAAGTGTTGGGGGTGTTTGATCTGATTGCTCCAATGCTTCGCCGGCCCCGAGCGGTAGAGAAAGTGGTTTACGAGCTTTGCGGGAAAGCAAAAGAGCAGAATGTTACGTATGTTGAAGTACGTTACGCTCCCATTTTGTCCGTGACGGCGGATTTTTCTTTGGATGAGGTGATCGAGGTTATTCTGCGATCGCTAAAAAAAGGCGAAGAGGATTTCGGAGTTAAAAGCGGATTTATTGTGACTTTGCTTAGAAACGCGCCGAGAAAAGACAATGAAGCGATGCTTGAGGCGGCAAAGAAATTTTTTGGCCGAGGTGTCGTGGCGATAGATTTAGCCAATGATGAAGCGGGCTATCCCCTGGAGCTATTTAAAGACATGTTTGAAGAGGCGAAGCGTTGCGGCATTCCTTTTACTATTCACGCGGGAGAGGTGTACCCAACTAAGGATTTCGGTTTGGCTCTTGATTTGGGAGTTCGCCGTATCGGTCACGGTACGTCGCTAGTTCGCTATCCTGATTTAATGCAGGAGGTCGCCAGAAGAAAAATAGCCATTGAGGTTAATCTAACCTCCAACATTCGTACCAATGCCGTTTCTAGTTATAAAGCGCATCCCGTCATGAAGTTTCTCGAAGCGGGTATCCCTGTCGCTATCGGTACCGATGACCCGGGACTTTTTGGCATTGATTTAAATCACGAGTATTCGGTGCTTTTGAAAGAACTTGATTTTTCTCAGAGCGATGTGGCCAGTATTGCCAAGCAGAGTTTTGATTGCGTTTTTAAGGGGACATGAAATGGAATTAGATTTTGCATTTTTAGCGGATTCGGCGGATGTGGTTGGGGGAAAGCTTTATGTTTTGGGTGGCGCCTTTGACGCCTTGGGAGCGCAAAGCCTGCCCGTTCACATTCCCCGGATCACCTTGGCCATGCGGTTTTTGTTGACACCCGCTGAAAGCGATCGTAATCATAAGATTGAGATTATAGTGATGGATGAAGACGGCAAAAAATTAGCTGCGCTACGCGGGGATTTCAGTGCTTCAGTAGCCACGCGCATTCCAGGCAGTAGGCTCTCGGTTCCTTTGGCGCTCAATTTTCTAAATATGCGTTTTGACAAGTTCGGTTCTTATAGCGTTGAAATTTTGGTAAACGGTTTAAGCGTTAAAAGTATTCCCCTACAAGTAATCCAAGCCCAAGCTGCTTCTACATAAGGCGCTATCTTTTTGAAATAATACAACCATGGGTGATATTTTCTTTTGGGTTCTTATTAGCCTTGTGGCCGTACTTTTGTTTTTCTTTTGGCGGCAGCAGCAGGCGGTTAGGATACTGCGTCAAAGTCTTGATGAGGCGCAAAAAAATCCGGCCATAAATATGCTCCAACAGGAATTAATCGCGATGCGCGGACAGATGCAGAGCGCTCTGCTTGGGGTGACACAGCAAGTCAATGAGAGGCTAAAAGAAAACGCGGAAGTTTTCCAACAGAGTCAAAGCGCTATGGGACAGCGTTTAGACCAGATTCCCAAGGCAGTCGGCGATTTGCGAAGCAGTGTTGGGCAAGTGGTCGGTGATCTACAAAATCAAATCGGGCAGTTGACTCAGGCCAGCAAGCAGATATTGGGCGAAATTAAGGAGATGGAGTCCTTGAAGGATATATTAAAGCCCCCCAAGCTTCGCGGCGGGATGGGGGAGACCCTGCTTGAGAATATCATTAGGCAGATATTTCCATCGGATGATTTTTATAGTTTTCAGCACAAATTTAAGGATGGGGAAATCGTTGATGCCATCATTCGTTTTCCTAAAAGCGGTTGCGTGCCCATTGACGCGAAATTTCCCTTAGAAAATTTTAAGAAGATGACGGAAACGCAATCGGAGCAAGAAAAAAAGGAAGCAGGCCGTGAATTTATTCGTAACGTAAAGAAACACATTGATGACATTTCAAAGAAGTATATCCGGCCGGACGAAGGCACGCTTAATTTCGCCCTGATGTATGTTCCGGCGGAGAACATCTATTACGAAATTGTCGCCAGGGAAGATGGAGAAGATTCTTTATTGTCCTACGCGTTTAAGAAGCGCGTCTTTCCTGTATCCCCGCATACCTTTTACGCTTTTTTGTTTACTTTGGCTCAGTGGGTGGGCGTTATTCATTTAGAAAAACACGCCCAGCAGGTGGAGGCGCGTCTGGCTAGGATGGGCAAGGATTTTGAGCTTTTCTCGGTGGATTTTGAAAAAGTGGGCGCGCATTTAACGAACGCCCAGAAGCAATATGTGAACGCGGGTAACCGGGTGGAGAATATTAAAACCAGGCTTTCAACGATTCAGGACGGCAAAAATCCGGAACTTGCCGAGCCGGAAACCTTAAAGCTCGAGACTCCGCCCTCTCTTATCTAACACTTGCCATGAAAGAATGGAACTACAAA
>Ga0209515_10005094_pt1 | contig 17261 bp, 24 predicted proteins | sample Subgroupgradi54m_FD_187454 | JGI IMG/M metagenome (GOLD analysis project Ga0209515, IMG submission 187454) | Subsurface groundwater microbial communities from S. Glens Falls, New York, USA - GMW60B uncontaminated upgradient, 5.4 m (SPAdes)... ...
CACCAAGAACACAACGGACGTGCGCATGCACATTTATCCGGTTCCCAATTTGAAAAACCCGTTTTTGGGGGTGCATTTTACAAAGACGGTGGAGGGCGGCATCAAAATAGGCCCGACCGCCATCCCGGCGTTGTGGCGGGAAAATTATGACCTTAAAACCGGTTTTCAGCCGGCGGAAATGGCCAAGGTGCTGTTTTATGAAAGCAAATTATTTTTGACCAATGCCTTTGGGTTTCGGGACCTGGCTTTGGAAGAGACCCGTAAATATGATAAAAAGTATTTTATAGGGCTGGCCGCCCAAATGGTACAGAACATTGACCCCAAAGGATTCACGGAATTCACCTTGCCCGGGATCCGGGCCCAACTGCTGGACAAGGAAACGCTTTCCCTGGTCCAGGATTTCGTGGTTGAAGGAGACAGCCGCAGCACCCACGTTCTCAACGCCGTATCGCCTGCTTTTACCTGCGCGTTCCCGTTCTCTAAGTACATTGTAGATCAATATCTTGGCGCATGACCCGCACCCAATTAATCCTTGTCAGGGTATGGCTTTTATGTTATTCTATATACGTCAGAATTTGAAGTATATGAGGAGGCCAAAATGGACATCCGGATCCTGGTTCAGAGTACACCCAACCCGAACGCTTTGAAGTTCGTGCTCAATATCCCGGTCAAAACCGAGGGTAAGGTCACGTATAAAAACGCTGACCAGGCAAAGCAGAATCCTATGGCCGCGGCGCTTTTTACCGTACCCAATGTCACGGAAGTGTATTTTTTCGACAATTACATCACGGTCACCCAGGACGGCAACGCCGATTGGGACGCCATTGAAGAGCAGATCCAGCGGCTGATCCTGGACCATGCCGAAAACCATGACCCGGATTTTAAGGTGGAAGAGGCCCAGAAACCGGCCCCGGTGTCCAATGATCCGGACATCCAAAAGATCAATGAGATCCTCGACCGCACTATTCGTCCGGCCCTGCAGATGGACGGCGGAGACCTGCAGGTGATCAGTTACGACGGGAGCGTGCTGGGGGTCAATTATCATGGCGCTTGCGGGTCATGTCCCAGTTCTTCCGCGGGAACGTTGAAGGCCATTGAAAATATTTTGAAGGACGAGTTCAATCCCGGGATCACCGTGGAGATCGCGGGCTAGTCCTGAGCAAGCGCAGCGCGTCGAAGGAGTGACATATGGAACTGACCAAACGCGGTCCGGACTGGACCGCTAAAAAATGTTTGCCGTGCGAAGGGATTGGACGGGCGTTTGACCGCGCCGAGGCCGAGGCGGGTTTGAAACAAATACCCGGGTGGTATTTGTCGGATGACGCTAAAAGCATCTGGCGGGACTATGTCATGAAGGATTTTGTCGCGGCGGTAGAATTCATTAACGCCATAGCCCAGATCGCCGAGGCCGAAGGCCATCATCCGGACCTTCATTTGACCGGTTACCGTAAGCTGCACATTGACCTAAATACGCACGCGCTTGGCGGGATTACGGAGAATGACCTTATCGTGGCGGCGAAAATCAACACGCTTAGTCCTCGACTGGCAAAGGGGTAAGACCATGTTCAAGATCAACCGTAAATTGGAGTACGCGCTCATCTCCCTGCGGCACATGAGCGCCAAGGCGCCGGGGCAATTGACGTCGGCCAAGGAGATTTGCGACATTTACAATACGCCTTTTGACCCGACCTCGCGCGTTTTGCAGATCATGGCCCAGCACCAGATCGTGCACGCCGAGCAGGGCGCCCACGGCGGGTATCAGATCCTCAAAGACCTTTCCAAGGTCAGTCTGCAGGACCTGACGCAAATGATCGAGGGGCCGTTGGAGATCGTCAACTGTTTTCACGGCAATTATTCGCATTGCGACATCACGGCCAGCTGCAACGTGATCTCGCCGATGCTGAATCTCAACGAGAGGATCGCGGGATTTTTTAAGAACATCAACGTCCAGGAACTCATTCAATCGCGCAATCAGGGCGAAAAAGAGATCCGTAAGAAGCCGATCATGGTGGGACATGGATAGACCTATGAGCGATACCACTGTTAAACAAAAAGAACTGCACGAAAGCAAACTGGCCGGCGAGTACCGTTACGGCTTTTTCACGGACATTGAGGCCGAAACCGTGCCCAAGGGCCTTAATGAAGAGACCATTCGGCTGATCTCCGCCAAAAAGAAAGAGCCGGAATGGATGCTCGAGTGGCGGCTGAAGGCGTTCCGTCATTGGCAGAAAATGACCGAACCCCAATGGCCCAATTTTGAGTACGGTCCCATTGATTATCAGGACCTGTGTTATTATTCGGCGCCCAAGCAGAAAAATGACAATCCCAAGAACCTGGAGGAGGTTGACGAGGAATTGCTCAAGACCTTTGACCGTCTGGGCATTCCATTGACCGAGCAGAAGCGTTTGACCGGGGTGGCCGTGGACGCGGTTTTTGACAGCATTTCCGTGGGTACCACCCATCAGGGGGAGTTGGCCAAGCTGGGGATCATTTTTTGTTCCATGTCCGAGGCCGTCCGGGAGCATCCTGATCTGGTCAAAAAATATATGGGATCTGTCGTGCCCTCGGCGGACAATTTCTTCGCGTCGCTTAACTCTGCGGTGTTCAGCGACGGGTCATTTTGCTACATTCCCAAGGGCGTGCGCTGTCCTTTGGAACTTTCGACGTATTTTCGCATCAACGCGGAAAACACCGGGCAGTTCGAGCGCACCTTGATCGTGGCCGAGGATGACAGTTATGTCAGTTATCTGGAAGGATGCACCGCGCCCATGCGCGACACCCATCAATTGCACGCCGCGGTCGTGGAGCTGGTGGCTTTGAACAATGCCGAGATCAAATATTCCACGGTGCAGAACTGGTATTCCGGCGACAAAGAGGGCAAAGGCGGCATTTATAATTTCGTGACCAAGCGCGGCAAATGCGTGGGGGTCAATTCCAAGATCTCCTGGACGCAGGTGGAGGCGGGCAGCGCCATCACCTGGAAATACCCGTCGGTCATTTTGCAGGGGGACAATTCCGTCGGGAAATTTTATTCGGTGGCCCTGACCAGCCAACGCATGACCGCGGACACCGGCACCAAGATGATCCATATCGGCAAAAATACCAAAAGCACCATCGTGTCCAAGGGCATCGCTTCTGAACATGCCAACAACAGTTACCGGGGACTGGTGAAGATCATGCCGTCGGCCGAAGGGGCGCGCAATTTTTCCCAGTGCGATTCCATGCTGGTGGGCAACCATTGCAGCGCCAATACCTTTCCTTATATCGAGGTGAAAAACAACACCGCGGTGGTGGAGCATGAGGCCTCGACGTCCAAGATCAACGCCGAACAGATGTTTTATCTGCGTTCGCGCGGGTTGGACCTGGAAGAGGCGATATCGCTCATCATCAACGGATTTTGCAAGGACGTGTTCAAAGAATTGCCGCTCGAATTTTCCGTCGAGGCGATCAAATTACTGGAAATGAAACTGGAAGGGAGTGTCGGTTAAATGTTAGAAATTAAGGGTTTGCACGCAGGCATAGAAGGCAAAGAGATCTTAAGAGGGATCGACCTCACGGTCCATGCCGGCGAGGTGCATGCCATCATGGGCCCCAACGGGTCGGGTAAAAGCACCTTGTCCAAGGTGTTGGCCGGTCATCCGCAGTATCAGGTGACGTCGGGGACCATCACGTATGAGGTCAATTTCAAGAAGATCGATCTGACCGGACTTGAGCCGGACCAGCGCGCGCTGGAAGGCGTGTTTTTGGCTTTTCAGTATCCCGTGGAGATCCCTGGCGTGCCGTCATCGGTTTTTTTAAGGGCCGCGTTCAATGCCATTTGCCGCCATCAAGGCGCCGAGGAAATGGACCCCATTGATTTTGACAAGTATTTGCGCGCCAAGATGAAACTCCTGCACATTGACGAGCAGTGCATTGACCGTCCGGTCAACGTGGATTTTTCCGGCGGGGAGAAAAAGCGCAATGAGATCCTGCAGATGGCGGTCCTGAATCCGCGTCTGGCCGTTCTCGACGAGACCGATTCGGGCCTGGACATCGATTCCATGAAGATCGTGGCGGACGGCGTCAATAAATTGCAGCGCAAGGACAATGCCATTGTCCTCATCACCCATTATCAGCGGCTTTTGAATTACATACAGCCCGACTTTGTCCACATCATGATCGACGGGAAGATCGTCAAGTCCGAAGGCAAGGAACTGGCCCTGGAAGTGGAAAGCCGCGGCTATGACTGGCTGGTGAAATAAATATGATGACCCAGGAACGGCGATATCCTTTGCGCATCGATGGTCTGGACGAATACCAGGAAAAGCTGATCGATGCTTCCCCGGCATGGCTCAAAGCCCTGCGCCGCAGGAGCGTGGCCCTTTTTACCGAAGCAGGCCTGCCCACGGTCAAGCAGGAGGAATGGAAGTACACGCCTCTGGTTGATGTTTTTAACCGTCCTTTGCGTGTGGCTGTTGAACCTGTGTCCGTGGATGAGGCGAAGTTGCGCGCTTATCAGGATGAAGGCGATATCCACGTTGTTTTGGTCAACGGGGTTTTCAACGCCCAACTCTCCGGGTTAGGCCGCCTGCCCAAGGGTTTGTCCATTTTACCTTTCCATGAAGCTGCCGGCCGTCACGGGGAAGAAATGGAATTGACCACCGCGCGGCTGACCCCCAATGACTCCAAGGCCTTTGTTTCGTTGAACCACGCGCTTTTTGCTGACGGCGCTTTTGTGCGCGTCGAGGATAATGCCGTCATTGAACCGCTCATTCATATCATCCACGCGACCGCCTGCGATGAACCTGATGTCATGGTTTTTCCGCGCTCCATGGTTTTGGTGGGTAAGAATGCGCAGGTATCCATCATGGAAAGCCACGTTTCTCTGGATGCGGAAGTGTATGTCAGTAATGCGCTCACTGATATCCGCGTCGGCGAGGGGGCGATTGTTCATTATTGCAAGGCCGAATCTGAAAATGCCGGTTCTGTTCATATCGCCGCGACCCGCATCTGGCAGGAGCGCGCCAGCACTCTGGAATCGTTTGCCTTCGCCCACGGGGCGCTGTTGACGCGCAACAACCTTTCCATTCTGCTCAAAGGTGAGGGGGCCAATACGCTGATGAACGGGTTTTACGCCATCGACGGCCAACAGCACGTGGACAATCATACGTTTTTGGACATTCAGCATCCCAATTGCACCACTTTTCAATTTTATAAAGGGCTTCTCAACGGCGCCGGCCACGCGGTGTTCAACGGCAAGATCTACGTGCATCCCGAAGCGCAGAAGACCAACGCGTATCAATTGAACAAACATTTATTGCTGGGACCCGAGGCGCGGGTGGACACCAAACCCCAACTGGAGATCTTTGCCGACGACGTCAAATGCACCCATGGCGCCACCATCGGCCAGTTGAGCGAGGACGAAGTTTTTTATCTGCAAAGCCGCTGCATCAACCGGGCCAAGGCAGTGCAGTTATTGTCCAAAGGGTTCATGGACGATATCATCAATACGGTCAAGTCCCTGCCCATCCGCCGCAAACTGAATAAACTTTTGTCCGTCAAATTTCCGGAAGTTAAACTTTAGGAGGGTCAAGACCATGTCTGCCCTCGATATTAAAAAGATCCGCTCGGATTTTCCCAACCTGCACATTCAGGTGCACGGCAAGCCGTTGGTATATCTGGACAATGCAGCCACCACGTTTAAACCCCGTTGTGTGATCGAGGCCATGGATGCCCATTATTCGCAAAGCACGTCCAACGTGCATCGCGGCGTGCATTATTTGAGCGAACATGCCACCCAGGCCTTTGAAGAGGCCCGCAAGACTGTCCAGAAATTTTTGAATGCCAGCAAGTCGCAGGAGATCATTTTCACCCGCGGGGCCACGGAATCCATCAATCTTGTGGCCCAAAGTTATGGCCGCACCTTTCTCAAATCCGGCGATGAAATTCTCATTTCCCACATGGAGCATCATTCCAATATCGTGCCCTGGCAGATCTTGTGCGAGCAAACAGGATGTGTGTTAAAGGTAGCACCCATCAACCGTCAGGGAGAGATCATCTGGAAAGAGTTTTTGCGTTTGCTTGGGCCTAAGACAAAGATCGTTTCCGTCGTATGGGTGTCCAATTCTTTGGGCACAGTCAATCCTGTTGCAAATATTATTAAAGAAGCGCATCAACGCGGGGCTGTGGTGCTCATCGACGCTGCGCAGGCAGTCACACATGCTCCTGTGGATGTGCAGGCCCTGGATTGCGATTTTCTTGTGTTTTCCGGGCACAAGATATTCGGACCCACGGGTGTCGGTGTTTTGTACGGCAAAGAGAAATTGCTGGAAGCCATGCCGCCGTATCAGGGCGGGGGAGACATGATCGCTTCTGTGACTTTTGCTAAAACAACGTATAATGTTTTGCCTTATAAATTTGAGGCAGGTACACCTGCCATTGCCGAGGTCATCGGTTTGGGGGAAGCCCTGCGTTATGTGGATAGCATTGGTTTTCCAGACATGGCCGCGCAAAAAAAAGAATTGCTGGAATACGGCACGCGCGTACTTTCCGCTATACCCGGCGTGACCCTCATCGGTACGGCCAAGGAAAAGACATCCATCATCTCTTTTATCATCGAGGGCATACACCCGCATGACCTGGGGACCCTCGTGGACGAAGAAGGGGTGGCCATACGCACAGGGCATCATTGCACCCAGCCGGTGATGGCATTTTTCGGTGTGCCCGCGACTGCCCGCGCGTCGTTGGCTTTTTATAATACCAAGGAAGAGTTAGACGTTTTGGCCAAGGCCATCCATAAAGCGAAAGAAGTTTTCCATGCGTGACGAACTGTATCAACAGACAATTATCGAGCACAACCGCCATCCGCGCAATTTCCGCAAGATCGAGGGCGCGACCCACGCGGCCGAGGGGTATAATCCTTTGTGCGGGGACCATTTGTGGGTCTACATGAACGTTAGCGATGGCATCATCAAGGATGCGGCCTTCGAGGGCTCCGGGTGCGCCATTTCCAAGGCCTCGTCATCCATGATGACAGAGGCCTTAAAAGGCAAGACCACTGCCCAGGCCAAGGTCTTGTTTGACGAATTCCACCGCCTGGTCATCGGCGAATTAAAACCCGACGGCAAGACCGACCATCTGGATAAACTCGCTGTCTTTTCCGGCATCTGGCAATACCCTTCGCGTGTCAAATGCGCGTCGCTATCGTGGCACACCATGAACGGGTCCTTGGATAAAGTAAAAACTATTTCAACGGAATAACACCTCACTGTCATTCCCGAACGCTTTTGTCGGGAATCCAGACACTATGTCCATCACCGACCAACTCCACCGACCCCTGCGCGACTTGCGCATTTCCGTTATTGATCGCTGCAATTTCCGCTGTCCGTATTGCATGCCCGCGGAACAGTTTCATCACACCTACGAATTCCTCAATAAGAACGAATGGATGTCCTTTGACGAGATCGATCGCCTGGCGCGCGTCTTTGTCTCTTTAGGCGTCAAGAAATTGCGTCTGACCGGCGGCGAGCCCTTGTTACGTCCCAATATCGATGAACTGGTTCGTAAATTATCAACCATCGAAGGTGTGGAAGACCTGGCCTTGACCACCAACGGCTCGGGCCTAGTCGAATGGGCGCCTAAATTGAAGGCCGCAGGCCTCAAACGCCTGACCGTGAGTTTGGATACCTTGGACCCGGACGTTTTTAAGCAAATGAGCGGCAGCCGGGGCAAGGTGGAGGATGTTTTGGAAGGCATCAAAGCTGCCGAGGCAGCCGGGTTTAAACGCATTAAGTTTAACGCGGTCATTGAGCGCAAGGTCAATGACCACACCATTCTGGATCTGGTGCGGCATTTTCGCGGCACAGACCATGTGCTGCGTTTTATCGAATACATGGACGTGGGCAATCAAAACCATTGGGAATACAAGAATGTGGTGCCTTCGTCCGAAATTGTCCGCATGATCCAGGACACCCATCCTTTGGAGCGTTTTGACGGCACCCAGGACGGGGAAACCTCCGAGCGCTACCGTTTCAAGGACGGGCAGGGCGAGATCGGGTTTGTTTCCTCGGTCAGCCACGCCTTTTGCGGCACCTGCAACCGCCTGCGGCTCTCCGCCGACGGCAAAATGTACACCTGCCTCTTCGCCACCCATGGTACCGACCTGCTCCAGAATTTAAGGAACGGCGCCGACGACGCCTTCCTGGCCCATCTGATCCGCGTCACCTGGATGAAACGCGAAGACCGCTATTCCGAGCTTAGGTCCGAACTGCGCCAATCCAATAGAAATATTCCTAAGGTGGAGATGTATCATATTGGTGGGTAGAGAATAATATAATTTTTATAAATAAGGAGGGCTTTTATGGCAGACGAACAAATGGCAGAAGATATTAAAGCCGTTTTGGACTATTTATGGAAAGATGAGCAAAAGCATTATCAGGAAAACCCGTGCAAAGAACATATTTATTCTGTTTTAAGAAGACTGGCAAAAAGAATTGGATATAAAGACGTGGACAGACCGTATTTTTTTTGGAAATTGGTTTAGGGAGCAGTTAAATGAGCATGTCTTTATGTTTTAATAGGAAGCTTGCAGAAAGATACAAAAGCCCATCACAAAAAACTAAATCTTTAACAGAGGATTGGGTTAATCGACAAGGATATTGTCCAAACTGTGGAACACCTAATTTTATAAAACTTGAGAATAATAAACCGGTGGCTGATTTTTTATGCGCTAAATGTCAGGAGGAATTTGAATTAAAAAGTAATAAGCATGATTTTAAGATGAAGGTTGTTGATGGAGCTTATGACACCATGATAAAACGGCTTGGTAGTCGAAACAACCCCAATTTGTTTTTACTTTACTATGATTTGTTGAGTTTGGAAGTTGTTAATTTCTTGGTAGTGCCAAAACATTTCTTTATTCCTGATATTATTGAGAAACGAAAACCCTTATCACCGTATGCAAAGCGTGCCAGTTGGGTTGGCTGTAATATTTTATTACAGATGATTCCAGATTCCGGCCGGATATTTTTAATTAAGAATAGGAAAGTCGAATTAAAAGAAAAGGTTCAGGCGGTTTGGCAGAAGACTCTTTTTTTAAGAGAAGAAAAGAAAATTGAGTCCAAGGGCTGGCTGTTGAATGTTATGAGGTGTATCGACAGTCTCAACAAAAAAGAGTTTACATTGGATGAGGTTTATACATTTGAAGATGAATTGAGGTATAAATATCCCAGTAATAGACACATTAAGGATAAAATTCGTCAACAATTGCAGATTTTACGTGATCGTAAATATATACAATTCATAGGCCGCGGTGAATACATGCTTGTTTGAGAGAGTACGATGCCAACGTTTGAATATCAAAATGATCTCTCTTACCAAGAATTAAGAAGATTTGGATTCGGAGATTTGGGCAAAGAATGGTATCAAGACGGCGCCAACATTGCTTCCCTTAACGGTCAACCAGTCGCAGCATATAAGTTCGACGCCTCTGGAAATTTGGATACTTTAGAGATAAAGCCAGAGTTTAGGCGTCAAGGATATGGCCTCAAAATACTGAAAAATATTTTTCGTAAGGACTCTTTTTCTGTATCGATGCCCAATGAGGATATGTTAAAGCTTTTGGGTAAATATGGGGATGTTAAATATAACCCTAATGAGGGGATCGCCTGCGTAACGCCAAAAATTAGTTTACTGCCTAAAAGAAATAGCGGCAGGCGTTAATTCTTAAAAATGACTGAGTCCTTGTGCAAGAAATCAAAACGATCACCGCAAAAATAAGGAAATTCCGTGACCAGCGGGATTGGAAGCAATTTCATAATCATAAGGATGTGGCATTGTCCTTGGTCTTGGAGGCGGCGGAGGTGCTGGAGCATTTCCAGTGGAAATCGCCGCAGGAGGTCAGGGAACATGGCGAGGCCTGCAGGTCCGAGATCTCGGATGAGCTGGCTGATGTTGCCATCTATTTATTTGAGCTTGCGGATAATCTTGGGATCGATTTGTCAAAGGCCATTGATGTAAAGATGAAGAAGAATGCCCTTAAATACCCGGTTAAGAAAGCCAGGGGTAGGCATACGAAATACAGTAAGCTTTAGGCGAAAATTAACATTTGAAAATCGCACCAGGAATCATTAGAATCATCCTTAGTCAAGCAGGGCTTCCCCGGCCATAGTAGTCTGCTTGTCACAAATCCCCTGTAGTAAATCCATCAACTTCAAATCTACAAGGGGGTAATCCATGCCAAAAGAAACACTTTCAAAGAATTTTTTATTGCCAAGAGGACATATTTGTAGTACAGTTGTATATACATATTGGATGTGCCTATGAGACACATCCAATGGAATCCGTTAAAAAGCAAGCGGCTTAAGAGGACAAGAGGAGCGTCTTTCGAGGATATTATTGAAGCCAATTTGATCGATATCCTTGAACATCCTGGGAAGGGGAATCAAATGATCTTCGTTTATGAGTATAAACGGTATTTATGGGCCGTTCCTTTTGTCATTCAAGAAGACGTTATATTCTTGAAAACCATTTATCCGAGCCGTAAATTGATGAGGAAATATAACAAGGAGCGATAATATGAGACAGATCAAGTTAACAAAGGCGGAAAGGGTTGTTGAAGAAAGTATTGATGAATATGTTCCGGTGACGAAGGCCGAATATAGCGCCATTGTTGGGGCCATTGAAGCCCGGCGTAAGGATGCCGTTTTGAATATTCGTGTTAATCGGCAGGATTTAAACGGCATTAAGCAGAAAGCCAGGCGGTTGGGTATTAAATATCAAACTTTTATATCTGAGATTCTGCATAAGGTTGCCACAGCCCAGTGAGGTAAAAAATTGAAAACTTTTGTCATCGGCGATATTCACGGCGCGTACAAGGCGCTTTTGCAGTGTTTTGAGCGGTCCGGTTTTGATTATGATAAAGACCGCCTGATCGCGCTTGGCGATGCGTGTGATGGATATCCCGAGACCAAGCAATGCATTAATGAGCTTTTGAAGATCAAACACTGCGATTATATTATTGGTAATCATGACTTGTGGGCTTTTGATTGGATGGTGGCAGGCGTTCAAGAGGATATTTGGCTTGATCAGGGCGGTAAAAATACCATCCTCTCTTATGGAGGAAATCCGGTCCCCAAAGCGCATATTGAATTTCTTAAAGATGCTAATTTATGGGTAGAGCTGAAGGGTAATATTTTTGTGCACGGCGGCTTTGATTGGAATAAGCCATTGTCTAAGCAGGATAGGCATTTTTTGGTTTGGGACAGGGATTTGCTGTATGCGACTTATAAGAAATATTTAGCCGGCGTGGATTATAAGTTTGGCCCGTACAAAGAAATTTACCTGGGGCATACGACGACGCAGGAATTTCATTCAATGCTTCCGTTGCATTTCTGCAATGTGTGGGCCCTGGATACCGGCGCAGGCTGGTCCGGGAAACTGACTATGATGAACGTCGATACCAAGCAGTATTGGCAGTCGGATCTCACACCTGTTTTATATGGGCTTAAGGGAAGATAAACATGTAGGGCAAAGATATAAGAAGCGGTTTCCCCGGTCGTAGTCTGCCTAGCAAATTCCCCGCGTTCCTCAAAGCGGTTAACGGCGGTGTAGAGCCGTATCGGGGGATTTTTTAGGTATTATGCGTTAATACGGGAGGGTAATAGAAAGACGTTTCTGTGGTTTTAATGAGTTTCTTTGAAGTTTTTTTAAGGCGTTTGCCCTTGATCAAGGCTTCTAAGTCGGCAAGCGCCTGTTTGCGATCTTCGTTTATGTAAATCTTTCCGCAGATGTGTTTATTACTATTGTTCATATCAGACCTTTGCCGGGGCCCCGGAATGTTGTGAAGCATTACGTTCTTTAAGTTGTTTCCGACCAAAGTGGTCCATAACAAACAGGCCAATGACTATCAAGATCAGTACAGCGCATCCGATAAGTTCTATCATGATTTCTCTCCTTTTTGCTCTATAATTATAACACTACTGATAAACAAGACAAGGGCCGTTATAAAACATCCTGCGCGCAGGTAAGTAGGCATTTCTTTGAAGAAATGGCTAGCGAATCCGACAGTTATAATGGCTTTACTGAGATCCCCCAGGTATTTTGCGATAAATTCTTGGGCATCTTGCTTGAGGATTGGAATGCGCACAATGACTCCTTTCGCTTGCTTCCGTCGGCGAAAGGTGTAGTTGTCCCAACTACGGCAGATGTGACGGAGGTCTCTTAAATATGGACGCGCTTGGGGAAAGCACGTTTAATGAATTTAAGTTATCAAAAAAGTTGATTTTTGTCAATAATTACCAAAACCCCTGCTCGTTGGCCCCCGGCGCGTGGTTGAATTTGCCGGCGAAGCGCACTTCGCGGTTTAAGACCAGATCAAATTCTTTTTTCACCAGCATGGCCATTTTCAGCGAAAGATCGTGCACGTTTTGTGCCGTGCAGTGGGGACCTTTGATGATGATATTGGCGTGCTTTTCAAAGATATAGGCCCCGCCGACCTTTAAATTCTTTCCGCCCGCTTGTTCCAAAAACCATCCGGCGGCCTGACGGCGTTCGGCCTTGGAGGTTGGCTCAATGTTGCGGAAAAAACTGCCTGCGCAAGGTTGGGTGATCAGGTCAGGATGTTTTTCAGCGCGCGTTTTCAGGATGGCGGCGCGCTCCGTCGCCAGTGCAACACAGTCACCCGGTTTGAGGGCAAAGGTGACGTCCAGGACGATTTCGTTGGTTTCTTTCAGCCGCGAGTGGCGGTAAGCGAAGCCGAAATAGTCCGGACCCACGGTCTTGGCATTGCCTTTTTGGTCCAGGATGGTCGCGGACTTAAGCACATCGCCTACCTGTTTGCCCCAGGCGCCGGCATTGCCCACCACAGCCCCGCCTACGGTGCCTGGAATGCCTGTGGCGTAATTTAACCCTTCCAGGCCTTCTTCCACCATGTGCAGGGCCAGAGCATCCAGCGATGTGCCTCCGGAAACCGTTATTTCATAGTCGTGGCGTTTGATGAGCGGGGCGGGACTGACAAAACGCACCACCACAGCGTCCAGGCCCTCGTCCGAAACAGCCAAATTTGACCCGCCGCCGATGAGCACGAACGGGGTCTTGTCCGCTGCCAGTTGCGTCACCGCTTGTTCGATCTCGTCGGGTGTTTGACAGTCCAGAAAATACCGGCAGGGTCCACCCAGACGGAACGTTGTATAATCCGCCAGCAGGGCCTCGGGGATGCTTTTCATTTTTTGGGGTTCATGCCTTTACCTCGTGTTGACAGCCGCGCACCCAGTCAGAGGTCCCGTCCGCGAAGAATTCTTTTTTCCAGATGAGCAGACGTTTTTTGACCTCTTCGATGATGTAGCGCGAGGCCTTAAAAGCCCCGTCCCGATGGCCGGCCCAGACGCCGATCCATACCGCTGTTTCCCCAACGTTCAGTTTGCCCACGCGCTGGACGCATACCGCGTGCGTGACGGGAAAAAGAGACAGGGCCTCGGTAACGATCTTTTCGCCTTCCGCCGTGCAGGCCGGAGTATCAGCAATGTATTGCAGCGTGCTGACCTGCCTGTCCGGCAGGCAGGCCTTGCCTTTGCCGTGTTTGTCAGCGCGGACAATGCCCTCGAAAGTCACCAGCGCGCCGTTAGCGTCATTGGCACCGGCATTTTTGAAAGAGGTGATATCAATGGGACTTTCCTGAAGGATGAACATTAGTAGGTGGCCTTGACAATGCCGCCGAGGATTTTGCACTGGCATCCGAGGCGGTGATTGCGGTCCTGGCCCAGGGCCGCCTCTTCTTCATTAAGTTCTCCAAGGTTTTCAGCGCCTTCGAGTATTTCGATCTGGCAGGTGCCGCAGACCCCGGAGTTGCAGGAAAAGGGGATGCCGGCAGTTTCGCACGCCTCGGCGATCTGTTTGCCGTCGGGGACTTCGTATTCAATATTGTCGATGACGACCTTGGCCATATTATTCTTTGAATTGCAGGACAGGAAAGACGATGTTTTTTTCGGGATTAGGGAATTCCTGCACGCTGGTGCCGGGATAGGCGTTTTGGATCTTTTCAATAATGGCATCCACCAGATAGCGGGGGACGGATGCCCCGGAACTTAAACCGATCCTGCTTTTGTTTTTAAAGATACCGATATCCAGCCCTTCGGCTGTATCTACGATATGGCTTTCAACACCCTGGCCTTCGCCGGTTTCCCGCAGGCGGTTGCTGTTGGAGGAGTGCGGCGAGCCGCAGATGATGATGATGTCGCATGTCTTGCCCAATTCCTTGACCGCGTCCTGCCGGTTCTGGGTGGCATAACAAATGTCCGAACGGGACGGGCTCACGAGTTTGGGAAATCTTTTGTGAAGTTTTGCGATGATGCCTTTGGTCTCATCCACCGATAAGGTGGTTTGGGTGATATAGGCCACGGTTTTTCCGGGCGCTATGTCCAGATCATCCACGTCGTCTTCATCTTCCACAATATGCAAAAGGTCGGGATGGACATAGCCCGATGTGCCCACCAGTTCCTGATGCCCGACGTGTCCGATGAGCACGGTGTCAATGTTTTGGCCGGAGAATTTCACCGCTTCTTTGTGGACCTTGGTGACTAAAGGGCAGGTGGCATCTACGTATTTCAATTGACGGGTCTTAGCTTGGTCAATGAGGGTCGGGGGAATGCCGTGGGCGCTGAAAATGATGCGGCTAGCTTCGGGAACGTCGTTAAGGTCCTCGACGAAAATAACGCCCCGCCCGCGCATGTCATTGACGACCGACGTGTTGTGCACGATGTCGTGATAGACGTACAGCGGCGTGCCATAGGTTTGCAGGGCCAATTCGACGATGTCGATGGCGCTGGCCACCCCGGCGCAAAACCCCTGTGTCCTGGCTAGAAAGATTTCCATATATTGCTTTTTTGGCTGATGTTCCTTATAATACGCCGTCAATTATAGCATTTTTGTCCGAGGTGTAAATTCAAATTATGCCACCCGTTTCCCGTCGAAAATGTCCTGTTGTCAAGATCGGCAGTGTCCTTTTAGGGGGCGGCCAGCCGGTGCGTATCCAGTCCATGACCGATACGCCCACCGCGGACGTTGAGGTCACGCTGGCTCAGACCAGATCGCTCATTGAGGCTGGCTCCGAATTGGTGCGCTGGACCATCAATGACCATGATGCGGCCAAAGGGGCTGCCGAAGCCATACGCCGCCTGCGCAGCGAGGGCATCACCACGCCCATCATCGGCGATTTTCATTTCAACGGCCACACACTTCTAAATAAACATCCCGAAACCGCCCGTTTGCTGGATAAATACCGCATCAATCCCGGCAATGTGGGCAAAGGCAAACTGCACGACGACAATTTCGCGCAGATCGTCAAGATCGCCGTGGATAATGGCAAGGCCGTGCGCATCGGCGTCAACTGGGGGTCCTTGGACCAGGAACTTTTGACGGCAATGATGGATGCCAATGCCGTTTTAAGCGAACCCAAAGATTTTCGTGACGTGACCATTGACGCCATGATCCAAAGCGCTTTGCGCTCGGCAGAATATGCCATTAAGCTGGGCTTGCCCAAGGAAAAAATTGTTTTAAGCGTAAAAATGTCGGTTTTGCAGGATATGGTTGGGGCTTATCGTTGTCTGGCCGCATCCTGTGATTTTGCCTTGCATTTGGGGTTGACCGAGGCCGGAGCTGATGTCAAAGGCGCGGTGTCGAGCGCCGCGGCCTTGTCCATTTTATTGCAGGAAGGCATCGGCGATACTATCCGCGTGTCATTGACGCCCCAGCCCAATGTGCCGCGGCTCAGAGAAGTGGAAGTGTGCAAAGAGATCCTGCAGGCCTTGGGGTTTCGGCATTTCGCACCCAGCGTGACCAGTTGCCCCGGATGCGGCCGCACGTCCAGCGATTATTTTCAGTATCTGGCCCGCGACATCAATGACCATATCAAATTGAAAATGCCGGTGTGGAAAAGCCAATATTCCGGCATTGAGCAATTGAAGATCGCGGTGATGGGGTGTGTTGTCAACGGCCCCGGCGAGAGCAGGCACGCGGACATCGGCATCAGTTTGCCCGGCACCTCGGAGACACCCATTGCCCCGGTTTACGTGGACGGCAAAGAATCTGTGACGCTCAAAGGGGAGAGGATCAAGGAAGAGTTCATCGAGATCCTTGAGCATTACATCAAAAAGCGGTATGCGTAATATGGGATCTTCCGACAAGAAGTCCTTGATGCAGCTTCACCCCAAAAGGATCGATATCGTCATTTTGATCCTTGCTTCAGCCGCATCGCTCTATATGGGCTTTCGGCTCCCTATCCTGACGATAAAAAAGTTGTGGGAAAAGAACACTTTTTCGATCCTCTCGGGTATCCATAACCTTTGGGTGGAAAAACATGTTTTTTTAGCATGCCTCATTTTCTTTTTTTCGATCGTTTTTCCCGTTGTCAAATTATTTTCTCTTTTGCTGATCTGGTTCGTGAGATTAGGGGATGAACAGAGAAAAAAATTGCTTTTTTGGCTGGAAACCCTGGGCCGGTGGTCGATGCTGGATGTTTTTGTCGCCGCTGTTCTGATCGTGACCGTTAAATTGGGTCCTTTAGCCAACGCCACCCCGCAAGAGGGGATCTATTTTTTTGGTATGGCCATTTTTTTGGCCATGCTCGTCACAACACTGCAAAGCCGGCTGGTGCGCCGCTTTTAATCGTATTTCTTCCACGCCTTTGTCTTACCGTCGTAGATCTCTTTGACGCGCCGGTTGGCGGGCAATCCATCCTCCAGCGGCCAGGCCGTGACCTCCAGTTTGTTTCCGTCCATGTCATAGAAATACAGCGACCAGCTTTTTTCGCGTTTTTTGGCGTATTCAATGGTGACCCCGTGTTCTTCCAGACGCTTGATCATCGGTCCAAAATCGTCGGCATGGATGCGGAATGAAAAATGATTGGCGCCCAAACCCTCGTGAGCAAAAGGATGTTGATCGTCAAGGTTTTTAGCCTGGATGATGCCCAACAAAGACGGTCCGCAGTCCAAAAAGTATTCAATGCCCGGTTTGGATGGTTCGCGCGCAGTGACTTTTAAGCCGATCACCTTGGTGTAGAACTCAACCGACTTGTCCAGGTCGCGCACGTTCAAAGCCACGTGATCGATACCTTGAATTTTGATCATATTTTGATCGTCCGTTCGATCTTACGCTGTTTGAAAATAATATATTCGCTGTACCCGACGGACTTGGCCAGGTCAACGGCCTTGTTGAAATCCCGGCCCACGTCCTTGGGGTCATGCGCGTCCGAGCCGAAGGTGAGCGGCACGCCGGCTTCGCGATAAATT
>Ga0209515_10005096_pt1 | contig 17257 bp, 15 predicted proteins | sample Subgroupgradi54m_FD_187454 | JGI IMG/M metagenome (GOLD analysis project Ga0209515, IMG submission 187454) | Subsurface groundwater microbial communities from S. Glens Falls, New York, USA - GMW60B uncontaminated upgradient, 5.4 m (SPAdes)... ...
CAAGTCGATTCAGGAATACCGTGACTATGCAGGCGTGGATGAAGGGATGATGGGCACCTCCACCCGCTGGGCGTTCAAGATCATTTCCAAGGTGTTCAACTTCGACATGAGCGAAGTGGCAGCCAACCCGGTGCACTTGCTTTATCTGTTGGAGCAGAACATCGAGCGCGATCAGTTTCCCAAGGAAACCGAGCAGAAATATCTGGCCTATGTGAAGGAATACCTGGCCAACAAATATGTCGATTTCATCGGCAAGGAAATTCAGACCGCCTATCTGGAGTCGTATTCCGAGTACGGTCAGAACATTTTTGATCGCTATGTGACGTTCGCCGATTACTGGATCCAGGATCAGGAATACCGCGATCAGGATACCGGCGAATCGTTCGATCGTGGTTCGCTCAACAATGAGCTGGAGAAGATCGAGAAACCCGCCGGCATCAGCAATCCGAAAGATTTCCGCCACGAGATCGTCAACTTCGTGCTGCGCGCGCGCGCCAACAACGCTGGCAAGAACCCGCCGTGGACAACCTACGAAAAACTGCGCACGGTGATCGAGAAAAAAATGTTCTCGAACACCGAGGAATTGCTGCCGGTGATTTCCTTCAACGCCAAATCCTCAGCCGAGGAACAGCGCAAGCATGAAGATTTCGTCAACCGCATGGTGACCAAAGGGTATACAGCGAAGCAGGTACGGCTGTTGTGCGAATGGTATCTGCGGGTCAGGAAATCGAGTTGATGGAGAATGACTGCGCCTTCGGCACGATGACGGCCGCTTTGCGGCCTATGAAAGCGAGTGGAGGTTTTTTCATTTCTCATCTTTCATTTTTCATGGGCGAAGCACAATGTTTCAACTTATCGACCGCCGCCTGAACGGCAAGAACAAAAGCGCAATCAATCGCGACCGTTTCTTGCGGCGTTATCGCACGCAAATCAAGGACGCGGTGGGTCAGTCGATCAAGGGCCGCAGCATTACCGATGTCACCAGTGGCGAGAAAGTGTCGATTCCGGTCAAGGATATTGGCGAACCGACCTTTGGCCACGGCGCGGGTGGCGTATGGGAAACGATTCATGCCGGTAATGAAAAATACGTCACGGGCGATCAGTTCGACCGGCCGCCGCCGCAAGGAGGCCGGGGCGGTTCGCAAGCCAGCGAAGACGGCGAGGGGGAAGACGATTTTTCCTTCACCCTGTCGCGCGATGAATATCTGAACTACATTTTCGACGACCTGGCGCTGCCCAATCTGGTCAAGGAATATCTCGCACCGTCGATGGAAACGAAAAGCGTGCGCGCCGGGTTCAAGGCCGACGGTACGCCGACCAATATCCATGTAGTGCGTTCGCTGCGCGGCGCGATGGGGCGGCGCATCGCACTGGGCGGCCCGTTACGCAGCAAAATCAAGGAACTGGAAGAAGAGCTGGCACTGTTGTTGCAGGCGCCGGAGGAACACCGCGCCGCGATTGCCGATCTGGAACAGCGCATTCATGCGCTCAAAGGGCGCATCCTCGGTATTCCCTATCTTGACCCGTTTGATCTGCGTTACAGCAACCGCGTCAAGCAACCCAAACCGAACAACAAGGCGGTGATGTTTTGCCTGATGGATGTATCCGGTTCGATGGACGAGGACAAGAAGGATATGGCCAAACGTTTCTTCATCCTGCTGTACCTGTTTCTGATGCGCGCCTATGAAACGATCGAGGTCGTGTTTATCCGCCATCACACCCAGGCACAGGAAGTCAGCGAAGAAGATTTTTTCCACTCGCGCGAATCGGGGGGTACGGTGGTGTCGTCGGCGCTCAAATTGATGTCCGAGGTGATCGAAAAACGCTACTCACCGAATGAATGGAATATCTATGGCGCGCAGGCATCAGATGGCGACAACTGGAGCGGCGATTCGCCGCTGTGCCACGATTTGCTGGCGGAGAAGATCATGCCGATGGTGCAATATTTCGCATACGTCGAAATCACCGATGGCGAACCGCAAAATCTGTGGATGGAATATGCCCGACTGAAGGACACGCAGAAATTCTTCGCCTTGCAACGGATTGGCTCGCGTGAGGATATTTATCCGGTGTTTCGCGAGCTGTTCAAGAAACAGACGCATATGGTGGCGTAGTTTTTGGCGCCTCCCCATTTTTATGGGTGCAGTGCATAGCTATTTATCTCGACACGATTAAACTCGTGCCAAGTCGTTGGTTAAGGCTGGGATGTGAGCGGGATGTGTTGGTGGATTGTGTAAGTGCTTGAGGGTATATGGCTGTCATCAACAAAAACAAACATGGAAGCAGTAATGAGCCGCCCGGTTTCCTGAAGAAACGGGCACAGCCTCTGCCTGCGCCGTCCGAATGGAGTTTCGAGCTGATCGAAACCTACCATCATGAAATTGCGCGCATCGCCGAGAGGTACAAGCTCGATACGTATCCCAATCAACTCGAAGTGATTTCTGCCGAGCAGATGATGGATGCGTATGCGGCGGTGGGCATGCCGGTTAATTATCATCACTGGTCCTTCGGCAAGCATTTTCTCTCCACCGAGCGTTCCTACAAACGTGGGCAAATGGGGCTGGCGTATGAGATCGTGATCAATTCCGACCCTTGCATCGCCTATCTGATGGAAGAGAACACGATGCCGATGCAGGCGCTGGTGATTGCGCACGCGGCTTATGGGCACAATTCTTTTTTCAAAGGTAACTACCTGTTCCGCACCTGGACCGACGCCAGTTCGATAGTCGATTACCTGGTCTATGCCAAGGCTTACATCGCAGAATGTGAGGAGCGGCATGGCATTGACGCGGTCGAGGAATTGCTGGATTCCTGCCATGCACTGATGAATTACGGCGTGGATCGTTACAAGCGTCCGCGCAAGCTGTCGCTGGCCGAAGAGCAGACGCGCCGCAAGGATCGTGAGGCGTATATGCAGTCGCAGGTCAATGAGCTGTGGCGCACGCTGCCGTACCGCCCGACCGAAGTGGTGCAGCAGGAAAGAATTCGTTTCCCGGAAGAGCCGCAGGAAAACATTCTCTATTTCATTGAAAAGAATGCGCCGCTACTGGAACCCTGGCAGCGTGAAGTGGTGCGCATTGTGCGCAAGGTCGCGCAGTATTTCTATCCGCAGCGCCAGACCCAGGTGATGAATGAAGGCTGGGCCACGTTCTGGCACTACACCATCCTCAACACCATGTACGACGAAGGCCTGGTGAACGAGAATTTCATGATGGAAATTCTGCACTCGCATACCAATGTCGTCTATCAGCCGCCCGTGACACAGAAATGGTATCGCGGCATCAATCCCTATGCGCTCGGCTTCGGCATGTTCCAGGATATGCGTCGCATCTGCGAACGCCCTACGGCGGAAGATCGGGAATGGTTTCCCGAGATTGTCGGGTCGGATTGGCTGACCACGCTGGATCATGCGATGCGCAATTTCAAGGATGAAAGTTTCATCGCGCAATATCTATCGCCCAAATTGATGCGCGACATGCGTTTCTTCGCCATTCTCGACAACGATGAAAACGAAAAGCTGGAAGTGTCCGCGATTCATGACGACACCGGCTATCGGCATGTTCGCGAAACGCTGGCGGCGCAATACAACATCAGCAACCGCGAGCCGAATATCCAGGTTTACAACGTCGATGTGCGCGGCGATCGGTCATTGACACTGCGCCATTACATTTTCAGCCGGCGGCCGTTGAACAAGAATGTCGATGAAGTTCTCAAGCACGTGGCGCGCCTGTGGAAGTTCGATGTGCACATGGAATGCGTCGATGAGGATGGCGATGTGGCGGCGACTTACGAGTGCCGCTACGACAAGCGGCATGAAGTGCGATAGACACAACAACAATGCAACCACCAGGATGCCAAGCGCGCCAAGAAAACCTCGGGGTTTCTTGGCGCGCTTGGCGTCTTGGCGGTTAAAAAAATTGCTAATGCCGTGTCTCGGAATGCGCGCCCGAGATTTTTTCCATCAGCAGTTGCGCACAATCCACAGCGTCGAAATCGTAGCGCTGGTTGCAGTATTCGCAGTGCACCTTGACTTGCTCCTGTTCTGACAGAATCCCCTCGATCTCTGCCTGTCCCAAACTGCGCAGCATGTTGCCGACGCGTTCGCGCGAGCAACTGCATTGGAATGCGCAGGGTCGTTCTTCCGTGGCTTGCAATTGTTCCTGCCAGTACAGGCGGTGAATCAGGGTGCTTGGCGGCAGGGTCAGCAGCTCTTCTGGCTTGAGGGTGTGGGCGATGTGGGTGGCGCGCTCCCAGGCATCGCTGTCGCTGTGCGCAGGTTGGGTGCCGCCTTCGGTGGGTAATTGTTGCAGCAGGACACCTGCGGCGGTGTTAGCGTCGGCGGCCAGCCACAGGCGCGTGTGCAGTTGCTCGGAGCGTTCCATGTAGTGTTCCAACGCCTGTGCAATGCTCGCGCCCACCAGTGGCACGATCCCTTGATAGGGTTGCTGCCCCGGCAGCTTGTCCTTGGGGTCGAGTGTGATGACGCAGCGGCCCTGGCCGTGAACGTTGATCAATGTTTGCATAGTGGCATCGGGGGTGATCGTGGCGGCTGCATCGACCTTGGCAGTGGCGCGCATGGTCAGATCGGAGTTGCATTCGACCACCAGCAGTTTTACCGGCCCGTCGCCATGAATCTGCATCACCAGCGCACCGTTGAATTTCAGATTGGCACAGAGCAGGGCGCTGGCGGCGAGCATCTCACCCAACAGCTTCATGACACTTTGCGGGTAGTGGTGGTGTTGCTGGATGCGTTGCCAAGTCTGCGCGAGCTGTACCACTTCGCCGCGCACGGGGGCATTGTTGAAGAGAAATTTATGGAGGGTGTCGGACATTCTGAAAACTCAAAGTTCAAAAGCGGGACGCCAAGAACGCAGAGAAAATCAACTTTGCGATCTTTGCGCCTTTGCGTTGAGGAGTTGTTCTTAATCAGCAATCTTCTTCAGCGACTTCTTGAACGCCTGCGCCTTGCGCACATAGACATCGGCGTTGCGTTGCATGCGGGTGAAATCTTCTTCGGTGAGTTGACGCACGACTTTGCCGGGGCTGCCGAGCACTAATGAACCGTCGGGAATCTGTTTGCCTTCGGTCACCAGCGCACCGGCGCCGATCAGGCAGTTCTTGCCGATCACCGCGCCGTTGAGCACGACTGCCTGAATCCCGATCAGGCTGCCATCGCCGACCGTGCAGCCGTGCAGCATGGCCTGATGGCCGATGGTGACGTGATTGCCGATGGTGCAGGGAAAGCCGGGGTCGGTATGCAGGGTGGTGCCTTCCTGCACGTTGCTGTTCGATCCGACCGTGATGGTTTCGTTATCGCCGCGAATCACCGCGCCGTACCAGACGCTGCTGCCTGCGCCCAGTCTGACACTGCCGATCACGCTGGCAGTGTCCGCGACAAAAGCGCTACTATCCACGTCAGGAATGCGCTCTTCAAATTGGTAGATGGCCATGCTGTGCTCCAAGGATGCGTGATTTTAACCTAGTGACTTTGACATGAGTATCGATACCAAGCGTCGTCGTATTGTGCTGGCCACCGGCGCGGCGCTGACCGCTGCCTGGCTGCCTTTCCCTGCCATGGCGCAGGGCCGGCGCATCACTTTTGCCGCCTATCCATTCAGCCTGGGCGTGGCGTCCGGCTATCCGCAGGCGGACGCGGTGGTGTTGTGGACCCGGCTCGCGCCTTTCCCAGCGGTGCCGCAGGGTGGGCTGGTCGAGGCGCGCATTCCGGTGCGCTGGGAACTGGCGGAAGACGAGGCGATGACGCGCATCGTCCAGCAGGGCGAGGCTGAGGCGACCCCCCAATGGGCTTATTCGTTGCATATTGAGGTGAAAGGTTTGCAGCCGCAGCGCCACTATTTCTATCGTTTCATGGCGGGCGATGCGGTGAGTCCGGTCGGACGCACGCGTACCTTGCCGCCGCTGGCGGCGGATCATTTCGATCTGCGTTTTGCCTATGCGTCCTGCCAGCACTATGAGCAGGGCTATTTCGCGGCGTATCGGCATATCGTCGCCGACAATCCCGATCTGATCATTCATCTGGGTGATTACATCTACGAAAGCTCGTGGGGCAAGGCGCATGTGCGCGCGCACGGCAGCCCCGCGCCGCTGACACTGGACGAGTATCGCGCGCGTCATGCGCTGTATAAAACCGATGTTGATTTGCAGCGTGCGCATCAGGCTTGTCCGTGGTTGGCGATCTGGGACGATCATGAAGTAGAGAACGACTACGCTAATGATCGCTCACAACATAACGTGCCACACGAACAGTTTTTGCTGCGTCGTGCCGCTGCCTATCAGGCCTATTTCGAACACATGCCGTTGCCTTCTTCCATGCGTCCGCAGGGAACAGTGCTGCCGATTCATACGTGCGTCGAGATCGGGCAACTGGCGCAATTGTATTTGCTCGATGGTCGGCAATATCGCTCTTATCAGCCTTGCCCAGCGGCAAAGAATGGCGGGGGCGGCAATAGTGTGGATGAGCGTTGTACCGAACGCCTTGATCCAAATCTCAGTTATCTTGGCATGGCGCAGGAGCAATGGCTGTATGATAATTTGCAGAGCCGCTCGGCGCGCTGGAATATTCTGGCGCAGCCGACACTGATGGCGCAGTGCGATCGCCAGATCGGACCGGGACAGCGCTTTGCGACCGATGCCTGGGATGGCTACCCGGCGGCGCGCCAGCGTTTGATCGACCACTTGCAGCAAGCGAAAACGCGTGACAGTGTGGTGCTGGGGGGTGACGTGCACACCTTCTATGTTTCCGCGCTCAAGCAGGATTTCGAGCGTCCCGAGTCAGCGACAGTGGCGGCGGAATTCGTCGGCAGTTCAGTCACTTCTCAATCCTGGGCGCAGAGCAAGACTGATGCACTGGTCCGCGAGAACCCGCACATGCTCTATGGCAACAGCGAAACGCGCGGCTATATGCGCATGCAGTTGAACGGACAGCGCTTGCTGGCTGATTTGCGCGGTCTGGGCAATGTGGCCGATGCCGGTACCGGCTGCACTACGCTGGCCAGTTACGTGGTCGAGCGCGGCAATCCCAATCCGCAGCGGGGGTGAAATAAACCATTGGCCACAGAGTCACGGAGCCACAGAGGAAGTCAAAGACAAAAACACTCACCGCCAAGGAACCAAGAAAAGCGAAGAGGTTGATGTTCTTGGTGCCTTGGCGGTAAACGCTTGCTTAGGTTTTCTCTGTGGCTCTGTGGCCAATGGTTTTAGGCCTTTGGATCGAGCTGACAGAGTAAAATGAGCGCATGAATATCGATCTGCATTGCCATTCCACGGTTTCCGATGGACTGTTGAATCCCGATGAGGTTGCACGGCTGGCGCACAGCAAAGGGGTCGATGTGTGGGCGCTGACCGATCATGATGAACTGGGCGGTTTGCAACTGGCGCGCGCAACGGCGCAGGCGCTGGGGATGCGTTTCATCAACGGCGTGGAAATTTCGATTACCTGGGCTAGCAAGACGGTGCACATTCTCGGTCTCGGGATTGATCCCGACAATCAGGCGTTGATCGACGGGCTGGCGCATACCCGTTCCGGGCGCGATCGGCGTGCACACGAGATGGCCGCTCAGCTTGCGGCGGCAGGCATCCCGGACGCATATACAGGCGCGTTGAAATTCGTCGCCAACAAGAACCTGATCAGCCGCGCGCACTTTGCCCGTTACCTCGTCGAGACCGGTGTGTGCGCGGACATGAAAACCGTATTCTCGAAATATTTGACCGAAGGCAAGCCCGGCTATGTACTACATCACTGGGGCAAGCTGGCCGATGCGGTGCGCTGGATTTGCGGCGCGGGCGGGGTGGCGGTGATTGCGCATCCGGGGCGTTATGGATTCAGCGATTTGCAGTTGCACGAATTCATCGAGGAATTCAAACGGTGCGGCGGCGTTGGCATCGAAGTCATCACCAGTGCGCATACGCCTGCGGAACAGCAGAGGTATGCCGAGGTAGCGAAGCAGTACCAACTCAAGGCATCGCGCGGCTCGGACTATCACGGGCCGGGCGAGAGCGAGGCAGAGCTGGGGGCGCTGCCGCCGTTGCCACCATCGTTGACGCCGGTGTGGCAGGGTTGGTTTTGAATCCGCTTGAAGCGCTCACCGCAGAGACGCACAAAGAGCTGAGAAAAAATATTTACCACGGAGGACACGGGGAGCACGGGGAAAATCAAAAGCAACCGCCAAGGCGCCAGGAACACCAAGGAACTCTTTCAAGGGCATGGCATTTCTGGCGCCTCGGCGGTAAAAATATTTGTCTTTCTCCGCTCCCCGTGTCCCCCGTGGTAAAAATGATTTTTGATTTCCAAACATGGCCCAATTCTTTTCGATTCATCCCGACAACCCCCAGCAGCGTTTGATTGAGCGTGCGGTGCAGATCGTGCGCGCGGGTGGGGTGATCGCACTGCCGACCGATTCCTGTTATGCCCTGTGCTGTCATCTGGACGACAAGGCTGCGGTGGAGAAATTGCGGCGTATCCGGAGCATCGACGAGAAACACCATTTGACCCTGCTGTGCCGCGATCTGGCAGAGATCGCCAACTATGCGCGCGTTGACAACTGGCAATACCGCATGCTCAAGCACGCGACGCCCGGCCCCTATACCGTGATCCTGGAAGCGACGCGTGAAGTGCCGCGTCGCCTGAGCCACCCGTCGCGCAAGACTATCGGCATTCGCGTGCCGGAAAATCGCATCGCGCACGCGCTGCTGGAAACCCTGGGTGAACCGCTGATCGGCACCACCCTGATGGTCCCGCAATGCGACGAACCGCTGGTCGATGCGCATGAAATCCGTGACCTGCTGGAACACCAGCTCGATCTGGTGATCGATGGCGAACATTGCACGATGGTGCCGACCACGCTGATCGATTTGAGTGGCGCGGCGCCGGTGTTGCTGCGGCAGGGGCGGGGCGATGCGGCCGTGTTCGGTCTGTGAGCCGTGGCGCGGGTTTCTCACGGTAAGTTAGAATCGCGTCTTTAGCGCTTATCCAATTTTCTCGAGGTCTGACGACTTATGTTTCCTGATCGTGTCCTGTCCGGCATGCGCCCTACCGGCGCTTTGCATCTGGGCCATTACCACGGCGTATTGAAAAACTGGTTGCGTTTGCAAAGCGAGCATCCCTGCCTGTTTTTTGTCGCCGACTGGCATGCGCTGACGACGCATTACGAGTCGCCCGAAGGGATTGAGAAAAATGTCTGGGATATGGTGATCGACTGGCTGGCGGCGGGCGTGGACCCATCCCAGGCAACCATTTTCATTCAGTCGCGCGTGCCGGAACATGCCGAGCTGCACCTGTTGCTGTCGATGTCCACACCGCTGGGCTGGTTGGAGCGGGTGCCGACCTACAAGGATCAGCAGGAAAAAATGACCGAGCGCGATCTGGCGACCTATGGTTTTCTCGGTTATCCCCTGCTGCAGGCGGCTGACATTCTGATTTACCGCGCCACCCTGGTTCCCGTAGGTGAGGATCAGGTACCGCACGTGGAAATGACGCGCGAGATTGCACGTCGCTTCAATCACCTTTATGGCCGGGAACCCGGCTTTGAGGAAAAAGCGCTGGAGGCGCTGAAAAAACTGGGCAGTAAACGCGCACGGCTGTATCAGGAAGCCCGTACTAAATACCAGGAGCAGGGCGACGCCGAGGCGCTAGAGCAGGCTCATGCGTTATTGCAGGATACCCAAAACATCAGCATGGGCGACCGCGAGCGGCTGTTCGGTTACCTCGAAGGCGGGCGCAAGATCATTCTGGTCGAACCCAATGCCTTGTTGACCGAGGCGGCGCGCATGCCCGGCCTGGATGGACAGAAAATGTCCAAGAGCTACAACAACACGATCTCCTTGCGTGAAGACGCCGACAGTGTGACCAAAAAAGTACGCACCATGCCGACCGATCCGGCGCGAGTGCGACGCACCGATCCGGGCGACCCGGAAAAATGCCCGGTCTGGCAGTTGCATCAAGTCTATTCCAGTGTCGAGACGAAGACCTGGGTGCAGCAGGGTTGCCGCAGCGCCGGTATCGGCTGCCTGGAATGCAAACAGCCGGTGATCGATGCCATTCTGAAAGAACAGGAACCGATGCGCGAACGGGCCCAGACCTATCTCGACGACCCGGCGCTGGTCCGCAATATCGTCGCCGATGGCTGTGAAAAAGCGCGCAAAATGGCGCAGGAAACGATGCGCGAAGTACGCGAAGCGATGGGCTTGAATTATTCATAGACCGGCCGTCGAGAAAAGCCCCACGATCAGATACAATGGCCGTTTTACAAGCTTTGCACAGTTCAGAACATGATTAATGGCAGCCTGGTTGCGCTGGTGACCCCGATGCTCCCGGATGGGGCAATCGACTGGGACACCTACCGCGCATTGATCGATTGGCATATCGAGGAAAAAACCGATGCGCTGGTGGTGGTGGGTACCACGGGCGAGTCGCCGACTGTCACGGTCGAGGAGCACTGTCACCTGATTGACGTCGCGGTCAAGCACGCGGGCAGGCGCATTCCAGTGATCGCCGGTACCGGCGGCAACTCGACGCAGGAAGCCATCGAACTGACCGCCTATGCGAAAAAAGTCGGTGCTGATGCCAGCCTGTCGGTCGTGCCCTACTACAACAAGCCTTCGCAGGAAGGCCTGTACCGCCATTTCAAGGCGATTGCCGAAGCGGTTGATCTGCCTATTCTGCTGTACAACGTCCCGGGACGCACGGTCGCCGATATGCACAACGATACTGTGCTGCGGCTGGCCCAGGTGCCGGGTATTGTCGGCATCAAGGATGCCACCGGTAATATCGAACGTGGCAGTTGGCTGATTCGCCAGGCACCGGAAGGTTTCGCGATTTACAGTGGCGACGATGCATCTGCCGTGGCGCTGATTTTGCTCGGTGCGCATGGAAATATTTCGGTGACCGCCAACGTCGCGCCACGCGCAATGCACGATCTGTGCGTGGCGGCGCTCAAAGGCGACGCCGCGACGGCGCGTGCAATCAACCAGCGTTTGTTGCCTTTGCACAAGAATTTGTTTGTCGAAGCGAACCCGATTCCGGTGAAATGGGCGTTGCAAACAATGGGGCGGATTCCCGCCGGGATCCGCTTGCCGTTGACACCGCTGAACCCGGATTATCATGCGGTGGTGACAGGGGCATTGCAGGCCGCTGGCGTACTGACTCAATAAGGCAGCTGGTTTTTACTCAAGAGACAAAATGAAAACACCTACATATTATTTGGCAGGCTTGTGCCTGCTGGCACTGGCAGGGTGCAGCACCATCGGCGACTTGATGGAGGGGCAGAAAATCGACTACAAATCAGCCGGCAAATTGCCGTCGCTGGAGGTGCCGCCCGATCTGATCAAGCCGGCGGCCAACGAACGCTACAACGTGCCGGAAAGCAGCCGCGGTACGGCGACCTTGTCCGGCTATCAGCAGACCCGCCAGGATAAGGCGCGTAGCGCCGGTCAGGCTGGCGTGTTGCCGACGGTGGAAAAAGCCACGATCGAACGTTCGGGTTCGCAACGCTGGCTGCTGGTCAATCGCACACCGGCGGAAGTCTGGCCGTTGGTGCGTGAATTCTGGCAGCAGGCTGGTTTCCTGATCAATCAGGATGCGCCCGAGACCGGCATTATGGAAACCGATTGGGCGGAAAACCGCGCCAAGCTGCCGCAGGACATCATTCGCTCGACACTGGGCAAGGTGTTTGACGGTCTGTATTCCACTTCCGAGCGCGATAAATTCCGTACCCGTCTGGAAAAAACCGACAAAGGCACAGAGGTCTATATCAGCCATCGCGGCATGATCGAGGTGTACGACAGCGCAAAGAAAGATCACACGATATGGCAACCGCGCCCGTCCGATCCTGAACTGGAAGCGGAATTCCTGCGTCGCCTGATGCTGGTGCTGGGCTCGGAGACGGCACAGGAACAGGCCAAGCTGGCGGAGAATGTGCAACCGGATCGGGCGCAATTTGTGCGCGAGGGCAATACCGTGGTTGGCTTGCGTGTCAACGAAAGCTTCGACCGCGCCTGGCGCCGTGTCGGTCTGGCGCTTGATCGCGTGGGCTTCACTGTGGAAGACCGCGATCGTTCCAAGGGCTTCTATTACGTCCGTTACGTTGATCCGCAGATTGATAATGCCAGTGCAGAAAAGCAGGGATTCTTCGGCAAGCTGTTCTCGTTTGGCGGCAAGAAGGATGACAAGCCCAGCGAATACCGTGTCAGTGTCGCAGCCGATACCGGTTCCGATACGGTTACGCAAGTCAGGGTGCAGGGCAAGGATGGTCAGTTGGATCAATCCGATACCGGCAACCGCATTCTCAAGCTGCTCCATGAACAACTGAAATAAATCAGTAGCAGCAGTGCGTTTTGCAATTCTCGGCAGCGGCAGCGACGGCAACGGATTGGTTGTTGAAGCTGCCGCTGCTGTTTCTAGCGGACCCTCTGTCGCGCGCAATACGCGTCTGCTGATTGATTGCGGATTCGGTACCCGCGACACCGTGGAACGTCTGGCGCGGCTCGGGCTTGCCCCGGAGCAGCTTGACGCTATCGTTCTGACCCACGAACACGATGACCATGCCAGCGGTGCTTTCAAGTTTGCGCGCCGTTTTGGTCTTCCGGTCTGGCTCACGGCGGGCACGTTGCGCGGCTGCAAGAACTATCTGCGCGAGGGTGTGGCTCTGGAACTGTTCGATTCACACCTGCCCTTCACGATCGGCGGCATTGAACTGCAACCGGTGGCCGTGCCCCACGATGCCTGCGAGCCGACTCAGTTTGTTTTTTCCGACGGCGTACATCGCCTGGGCTTGTTGACGGATGCAGGCCGACCGACCGCACACATGATTACAGCGTTCAGTGGGGTCGATGCGTTGGTGCTGGAATGCAATCACGATACGCAAATGCTGGCGGATTCGAGTTACCCCGTCACCTTGAAGCGGCGCATTGGAGGCGAGTTCGGGCACCTGTCCAACGTTGCAGCCGGATCGATTCTCGCGGCGCTTGAGCAGGGCCGGCTGCAGCACGTGATTGCGGCACATTTGTCGCGCTCGAACAATACACCGCAACTGGCGCGCGCGGCACTGGCGGACGCTTTGTGTTGTGCTGCGCAGGAAGTGGAGGTGGCGTGTCAGACGACAGGCTTGGGTTGGCGCACGCTGTTGTCCTGAAGCGTACTTGTGACATAAAAAAAGCCGACCTGAGGTCGGCTTTTCATTTCGCCAAAAGCGAATTACTTCTTGGCAGGCTCAGCAGCAGGAGCAGCAGGAGCAGCTTCAGCGGCAGGAGCAGCAGGAGCGGCAGGAGCAGCTTCAGCGGCAGGAGCAGCAGGAGCAGCAGGAGCAACTTCGGCAGGTTTGCTGCAAGCAGCCAGAGCGATGGCGAGCAGGGAAGCGATCAACAGGGACTTTTTCATGGATTTTCCTTTGACAAGCAGGTTAGCTAAAAATGTGATTACCGGTGTTTATTGCTTTAAGTACTCTGGAGACTGTTGCCGGGTCGCCGTCCTGATCAAACAGCGCACCCACGTTCCAGCACATCCAGCGGCGGATTATACAAAAAATTCAAGTGTTGGTGTGGGTTCCGTGATCTGGTTTTTCAGCCGACAGCCCCAGTGCGCAAGCCTATCCAGCCAGCACGGTACCAGCCGTAAAAAGTCTCGATCAAAACCTCGGAAGACAGGATCTGATGCGCGTTCAAGGTGCGTTGATTGGCCAGTTTTTTGAGTAGCGCAGCTTCCTGGTGCGTGACGGTGAAGCTTTCACCATTGACGAACAATTCCGGGGTGCGGTAGAGCATGCGTGTGCGCGCATTGAGCACAATCTGCGCCTGGCTCAGTTGCCGCCGGAACTGCGTCAGCGAAAGCGGGGCGGCCGGTGGAGCAAAGAAAGTCGTGGGCTTCGGCGTGCTCAGATATTCGCCCAGAAAATTACGCAGGGTGGTTTTGCTCCAGGCGATCCGTTTGAGTGCTTGCTCCACTGCTGTGATCCAACTGTCGTCGATCCAGGCCGGATGGGGGTTGGCGCTGCGGCGCGGGTCCGCATAACGGCCCGGCAAGTCGATGGTGTCGGCAAGATACTCCAGAAAGGCCTGACCGATTTCCTGATAGTCAGGCGCACGGAAACCGATCGACCAGGTCATGCATTCGCCCAGCGCAATGCCGTCGTGGGCGACCTGCGGTGGCAGATACAACATGTCGCCAGGTTCGAGCACCCAGCGTTGCTCCGGTTTGAAATGTTTCAGAATTTTCAGTGGCACGCCTTCGACCAGATCGAGATTGTCTTGCATGCTGATGTCCCACTGCCGTTGCCCTGCGGCTTGCAGCAGGAACACGTCGTAGGAATCGAAATGCGGTCCGACTCCACCACCATCGCTGGCCACGCTGATCATCAGATCATCCAGCCGGGTATCGGGGATGAAGCGAAACTGTTGCAGCAATTGATCGGCCAGGGCGTGGTGCAGATTCACGCCTTGTACCAGCAGGGTCCAGTGACGTTGCTTGCGGCTGGGCAGGGCGGTGCTTGCAAACGGGCCAGGTTGCAAATGCCATTTGCCACGCTGCTGTTGAATCAGGCGCGATTCCACCTGCGGCTGCTGTGCCAGCACAAACAGTTCATCGCGCGTGACCGGTGCCTGAAAAGCGGGAATCGCCTGACGGATCAGCAATGGCTTCTTGTGCCAATAGTGGCGGAAAAAATATTCGGCGGACATGCCGCCCAACAAGGGCTGGGGCTGCTGCGGGGAGGAGGGCTGGGTGATCATGGCGCGAGTATAATCAAAAGCCTTTCGTCGCACGTTCAAGTCTTATGAAAATCACCAAAAACACCGTCGTCACGCTGCGTTTCACCGTGTTCGATGCACAGGGCAATCTGCTGGAAGACAGCGATCTGCCGATCAGCTACCTGCATGGTGGCTACGAAGAAATTTTCCCGCGCGTCGAGGAAGCGCTGGCCGGTCAGGAGATTGGCTATCAAACGCTACTACACCTTGAGCCGGAAGATGCCTTCGGTGAGTACGATACCCAGCAAATGCGGGTCGAGGCGCGCAGAAAATTCCCGGAGCCGATTGAAATCGGCATGCAGTTCGAGGGTATTCCGGATGCGGATGAAGAAGATGGGCTGGAGGGAGACGGCAAGATTTTCATCGTCACCGATCTGGCCGAGGATCAAGTGGTGCTCGATGCCAACCATCCCTACGCGGGGATGGCGCTACGTTTCGAGGTGAGGGTGCTCGATGTGCGGGCCGCCGAGCCGGAAGAGATTGCACTGGAACGTGCACTCAGTGCGGCGGAGTTGGCCGGTGAGGATGAAGATTCCGAAGAACATGACGCCGATCTGGATGCGCAGATTGAGGCCAGAAGAAATCAGCCGCCGACACTGCACTGAGAGTGTCTAAGGAAGCAGGGATTGATTCGGGGAACGTCATCCTTGCGAACGCGGGGATCAATTGAGTGGTTGATTTACATGGATTCCCGCTTTCGCGGGAATGACGCTCAGGTAATAAATCTGCGTTTCCATAAGCACCAAGACGCCAAGAAAGTCTCTGGGGTTTCTTGGCGCTCCTGGCGTCTTGGCGGTTTGCTTTTCTCCCTATGGATTCGGCGCAGCCAATGTCCGCGTTTCAATCTCGAATACATTACGCTTGCCGGGCCGCACCCTGACCCTGACCCACTGGTTGATAAAGGGGGAGCCGAACACTTCGACGCGGGTGAAATTTTTCAGCGGCTTGCCTTGTGCATTTTTCAAGGGTTGGTTGACCTGGTGGTGGTGGCTATCACCGTGGATCAGCAGCACTTGCCCATCGTATTGGCTCACCAGTGTGCGTAATTGCTGGCGGAATTCTCGGTAGCCATCGTGGCCCTTGATAGCGGTTCGTTCGAAATTCGGGTTGGCTTGAATCAACAACACCAGTGCCGGCAAGTGTTTTTGTTGGGCGAGGGCGAAGGCGCGTTGCAGCCAGATGCGGTTGGCGATCAGGCGGTCTTCGAATTCGCCGTTGCGTCCGCCAGCGCTTTGGTAGTTGTTGTTGCTGCCGGGAAGATTCAGGCCGACGAACAAGACCGATTGATATTCCCAGCGCACGTTTTCTCGATAGCGGCGAAATTTCGCCATTTCCGATTGTCGGATGAGGCGCAGTTTTTCCTGGCCCAGTGCGTAGTCGTCGTCAAAGAACAGTTCGCGCAGACGTTGCAGGCGCTCGACCGGATCGTGTTGTCCGGCGGCGGCTCGATGGCAATCGGTCCAGTCATTGTCGCCGGGCACCAGAATCAAGGCTTGACGCGCCTGATTCAACAGCGTCTTGCGTGCTTCCAGCAATTCGTCGGCGCATGGTTCCGTACCGCTTTTGATATCGCCGGCATGCAGAATGAAGGCGCTGTTGTCCTGTGCGATCTGTTCCAGCATCTGCTGGAGTAAATCGGCTTCGGCGCTGTTGTAGGGTAGATCACCGATGGCAACAAAGCTGAAAGGTTGCGGCGCGTAGCCTGCGGCCTCTGTCAGTGCAGGCAGAGGAAGCAGAGCCAGCAGTACGCTGCAGTGCGCGAACAGGCGGCGGTAGTTCATGATTGACTGGCCTGTTTGAGCCGGTACAGCGTATCGAGTGCTTCGCGCGGAGTCATTTGGTCTGGGTCCAGGTTGTCCAGTAATGCAAGCGCCGGATGGATCGGCGCGTCCGGCGTCACATTATCGGCCGCGTGGGCAAACAGATCCATTTGATTCCTCTGGTCGATGGCATGTTGTTCCAGTTGCTGCAATGTTCGTTGCGCGGCGCGAATCACGCGCGGCGGAATGCCCGCCAGTTTCGCTACCTGCAAACCGTAACTCTGGCTGGCCGGGCCGTCTTGCACTGCGTGCAGGAAGACGATGCGATCCTGATGTTCGACTGCTGCCAAATGGACATTGGCAACGCAGGAAAATTCCTGTGCCAGTTGCGTCAATTCAAAATAATGGGTGGCAAACAGCGTCAGGCTGCGGTTGTGTTCAATCTGGTGACGTGCAATCGCCCAGGCCAGTGCGAGGCCGTCGAAGGTCGAGGTGCCGCGGCCGATTTCATCCATCAGCACCAGGCTGTGTTCGGTAGCCTGATGCAGGATGGCGGCAGCTTCGGTCATTTCCACCATGAAGGTGGAACGGCCTCCGGCTAGATCGTCAGCCGCGCCGATGCGCGTGAAGATGCGGTCGATCGGGCCGATGCGCGCGCTCTGTGCCGGCACCGGGCAGCCGATGCAGGCGAGCAGCACGATCAGTGCCACTTGCCGCATATAGGTGGATTTGCCGCCCAT
>Ga0209515_10005098_pt1 | contig 17256 bp, 15 predicted proteins | sample Subgroupgradi54m_FD_187454 | JGI IMG/M metagenome (GOLD analysis project Ga0209515, IMG submission 187454) | Subsurface groundwater microbial communities from S. Glens Falls, New York, USA - GMW60B uncontaminated upgradient, 5.4 m (SPAdes)... ...
TTGCCGCAGCAGCCGCCGGCGATGTTGAGCAGGCCGCTGTCGGCGAACTCGCCGAGGTAGCGGGCCATGTCCGCCGGGCCGAGGTCGAAGCCGGTCGGCGTGAGCGGATTGGGCATGCCGGCGTTCGGGTAGCAGGAGATGAACGTGTCGGACTTCTGGCCGAGCTCCTCGAGGAACGGGCGCATGAGGTCGGGGCCGAGCGAGCAGTTGAGGCCGACGGCGAGGGGCTTGTGGGTGCGCACGGCGTTCCAGAATGCGCCGACGGTTTGGGCCGAGATCATGGTCTCGCCGCCGCGGCCGACGGCAGCCGAGATCATGAGCGGAAGGCGGATTTTGTCCTCGGCGAAGACTTCTTCGATGGCGACGAGGGCGGCCTTGGCGTTGAGAGAGTCGAAGATCGTCTCAACCAGCAGCAGATCGACGCCGCCGGCGATGAGTGCGCGCGTCTGGCGGCGGTAGTCGGCCTTGACTTGGTCGAAGGTGACGACGCGGAAGCCTGCGTCGTCGGGATCGGGGGAATTGGAAAGCGAGACGGTCAGCGGCCCGATGGCGCCGGCGACGTAGCGGCGGCGGCCGGTGGCGTTGGCGATGCGGTCGGCCCACTCGCGGCACTGCCGGGCGGACTGGAAGTTGATGTCGTGCGCCAGCTCGGAGAGGAATTTGTTCTCGATGACGCCCTGATAGAACGCCGGATCCTTGCGGCCACCCTTTTCGCGCGGGTCCTCGATGAAGAACTCGCTTTGGCCGATGGCGGTCGCCGAGAAGGTGTTGGTCTCGATGATGTCCGAGCCGGCTTCGAGAAAGCGGCGGTGGATGTCGCCGATCTCGTTCGGGCGGGTGAGGGAGTAGATGTCGCCGTTGTTCTTGAGATCCTTGAGCGCGTCCTTGAAGCGTTCGCCGCGCACGTCCTGTTCGGTGAGGTTGTAGGTGCGAATGGTCGTCCCCATTGCGCCGTCAATGATGACGACCCGCTCGGCCAAGAGGCGACGGAGGGCAATTTCGGCGGAAGATTGAGGGGCGGCAGGCATGGACTTCTGATGTATCGATACATCAAGATTCGATGATATGATAAAGGCAAGCAGGCATTCTTAATTGCCGGATCGGTTTGGGTTATGACGTAAACAGTGACAGGAATTGAGCTTGCGTAAGAGCGGCCCGAAGAGGATTCGTGCGTGGCCTGAAGTTCTTTTTATCAACTCTGAAGCAACAGGGAAGGCCGTGCAATCCGGCCACAGTTGCGCTGCGGTAACGCGTCACAGACCCCCATCCCGTTTCAGGAACGGGAGCAAAGCCAATCGGATAGCCGGTGAAGGCGAGGGGCGAGGCGCCGCGACGAAAGTCGCGGCACACATGCGAAGTCCGAACATCTGCCTTCAGAACTCACCGCGTTGGCGCGTAGTGCGCGCGCCGACGACAAACCTTCAACGCACATTTGAAGGGTGGGAGTGGATCTGTTCGGATTTGTAGGCCGGGGTTTATCCCCGACAAGTCGGGCGTAAAGCCCGACCTACAAAGGCGCGCCGGTCTGCTCTTGCCACAGCAACAGCAGATCATGAATCCCATCATTCCGGCGTCCTTGCGGCGCCTGCTTATCCTCGCCGGCTTCCTGCCGGCTTTCACCGCGTTCGCGCAAACGACCGAACCGGAAAAACTCCCGACGTATGTTTTCACGGCCACACGGACGCCCGCGGCGCTGACGACTCTCGGCACTTATGTCGACCAGATCACTGCGGCCGAGCTGGCGCGGATGCAGTTGAACAACCTGCGCTCGGCCCTCGGCGGGATACCCGGGGCGCCGGCCTTTCAATCGGGCGCGACGGGCGGCATCACGTCGCTTTTCCTGCGCGGCTCGAATTCGAACCAGACGTTGTTCCTGGTCGATGGCATCCGTTTCAACGATCCCAACATCGACTACCAGGCTTCGCTGGGTGGCATGTGCGTCGGGGCCTGCGACAATCTGGAGGTTTCGCACGGTCCGCAGAGCACGCTCTACGGCGGCGAGGCGATCGGCGGCGTGATCGCGATCCGCGGCCAGCGCGGCACGGGGCCGACCCGCGGGGCGGTCTCGGTCGAGGCCGGCTCGTTCGGCACGATCCAGGGCGCCGCCAGCGTGCAGGCCGGCGACGAGTCGGGCGGCTACACCTTCTCGATCAACGGCGGCCACACGGACAACGAGCGCGTGAACAATGAATTCGACAGCACCACTTACGTCCTGCGCGTCGATCGGAAGCTGTCGGCCAAGGTCGCGGTCGGCGCGACGTGGCGTGGCTTCGTCGGCGTCTATGGCTCGCCCGGCGCCGCGATCGGCTGGGGCGCCAACGACCCCGACGACGAGGAGCGCGAGAGCAACCAGCTCGCGACGGTCTTTGCGGAGTTCACGCCTGCGCCGGAGTTCAGCAGCAAGGCCGTGCTCGGCGGGCAGGATCGCCGCTATACGTCCTTCAACGGCACCAGCGAGACCGTCATCAAGAACCGCCGCGCCGTGCTCGACTGGCAGGGCAGCTATATCGGCCACGAGGGGCACCGGGTCACCGGCGGCGTCACCGCCGAGGCGAACCACACCCGCAACACGGGCTTTGGCAGCATCAACCGCCGACAGCAACTGTTTGCCGTTTTCCTGCAGGACGAGTGGACGCCGGTGGAGCACGTCTATCTGACGGCCGGTCTGCGCAGCGACGACCACGACACCCACGGCCGCGCCACGACCGGCCGGGCCACGGCGGCGTGGCTGTCGCCGAACTCGCGTTGGAAACTCCGGGCCACCTACGGCACGGCGTTCCGCTCGCCGAGCTTCCTTGACCTCTACGGCCAGAGCTCATTCTACGTGGGCAACCCCGACCTCGTGGCCGAGAAGGCGCGCGGTTGGGATGCTGGCGTGGATTATTTTCTGGCGGGCAATCGCGGCGTGCTGAGCGCGACGTGGTTTGATACGCGGTTTCGCGACCTGATCGTCTACAATTTCAACGTCTACCCCGGCAGGACGGACAATGTGGACCGGGCCGAGACAAAGGGCGTCGAGCTGGCGGCAAAACTCGACCTGCCTGGCGCGTTCAAGGCACGGCTGGCTTACACCTACCTCGAAGCGGACAATCTCACGGCCGACACGCGCCTACTCCGCCGGCCGCGCAACAGCGGCTCGCTCGATCTGTGGAAGAGCTTTGGGGGCTTCAGCGCCGGCACCGGCGTGGCGTTCGTTCATGATCGCATGGATGTCCATGCTTCGACCTACGCCCCCATTCGCGGCGAGGATTACACGGTCGTGCGTCTGTACGGCGCATGGCAGGCCACCCCGCGCGTGGCGCTCAAGGCCCGGGTCGAGAACCTGCTCGATGAAAAATACGAGCAGGTGCACGGCTACCCGCAACTCGGCCTCGGCGCCTTCGCGGGCGTCGAAGTGAAGTTCTGATGCCATTTCGCGCCCAAAGATATGAATTCGTAGGGGCGCAGCTTGCGGCGCCCTTCGAGGGTGGACCAAGGTCCGCCCCTACAAGTTTTGATACGTTTGAATGCGAAATGGTCTGAGTCGCATCGCTGCGGCGGAAGCATCGGCACCGCTTCCGCCCTGGCTTTTTTGCCATACTTCAACCGCAACCATTCTCCAAGGCTTCCTTCCCATGCATCGTCCCCGTTTTGCCGTCCTTTCCCTCCTGATCCTCGCCGCCGCGGGCGCGCGGCTGCTGCCCCATCCGCCTAACTTCGCACCGCTGGCCGCGATGGCCCTGTTCGGAGGCGCGCACTTTGCCGACAAGCGGCTCGCGTTCGCCGTGCCGCTCGCGGCGCTGTTGCTCAGTGACGCCGTGCTGGGCTTCTATGATGGCATGTTCGCGGTCTATGGGAGCTTCGCCCTGATTGTCTGCCTCGGTCTCGCCGTGCGCTCGCGGCGCACGCCGGTCCCGATTGCCGGCTCGGCACTGGCAAGCTCGGTGCTGTTTTTCGCCGTGACCAACTTCGCCGTCTGGACCGCCGGGGCGCTCTATCCGCGGACGCCGGCCGGCCTCGTCGCTTGCTACACGGCGGCGATTCCGTTCTTTCAAAACACGCTCGCGGGCGACGCGTTTTTCACCGCGGTCCTGTTCGGCGGCTTCGCGCTGGCGGAGAAACGCTGGCCGGTCCTCGCCGATCCCGCGCTGGCGCCGGTGCCGGCCTGACGATGAAGGAGGAAATCGTTTTCTGCTGGAGCGGCGGCAAGGATTCCGCTCTCGCGTTGAACCGGCTGCTGCACGACGACCGCTACGAGATCGTCTCGCTCCTCACGACGTGCAACGAGCATTTCCAGCGGGTCTCGATGCATGGCGTGCGGCTGGAGTTGCTGGATGAGCAGGCGCGCGCCATCGGCCTGCCTTTGGAGAAAATCTTCGTCAGCCGGCGCGGGTCAAACGAGGAGTATCAGCAGAAAATGTCCGAGTGCCTGCTCGCGCACAAGGCACGCGGCGTCACGGGCTGCGTCTTCGGCGACATCTTTCTCGAAGACCTCAAGCGCTGGCGCGAGGAAAACCTGGCGCGCGTCGGCCTGCGCGGGATTTTTCCACTCTGGAAAATCGATTCGCGCGAACTGATCCGCGAATTCATCGCGCTCGGATTCGGCTCGGTCATCTGCTGCGCGAACGACGCCTGGCTCGACGACACCGCCGTGGGTCGGAACATCGACGCCGAGTTTATTTGCTCGCTGCCCGCCGGCGTCGATCCGTGCGGCGAGAACGGCGAGTATCATTCGTTCGCCTTCGCCGGTCCGATTTTCCGGCAGCCGGTGAAGTTTGCCGTCGGAGAGAAAGTTTATCGCCCGCTCGAGCAGACGCATCCCGGCAGTTCGTCGCCGGTTTGCCCGTTGCCGGGTGCCCGGTCGACGAAAGGCTTCTGGTTCTGCGACCTGCTGCCGGCATGAGCGCCGTCTCACCCTGTCTCGATGCGAACCGGAAGCCGCTCGCGAAGGAAGACGGCGTGGCGGCTGTTTGAGGGAACGCATTTCACCGGCACCAAGCTACCGCGAGACCACACCAGTTCCTGGAAATTCGCGGGCGAGAAACCGTGAGGCGGCTTCGCCAGTTTGTAATATAATACGTTACAAACTGGATTGGGTTCGCCGGCGATTCAGTTCGGTCAGGTGTGCCAGCATCTCGTCGTCGGGGAGGTCGGCGGGCCAGCCGTAGGCGGTGGCGGCGGCGGAGTTGAGCTGCTCGGCATCGCTGCGGCGGGCGGCACGCGCGAGGGCGAGGCGTCGTTCTTCCTGCCCGCGGGTGAGCGAACTGGGCATCGGTGAGGACAGGGGATCAGTCGTTGAAGGTTATCCGCGGGTTCGTCTCCAGATAATTCGCAATGGCCTCGGCGAAGATCGCGCCGAACTCGGCGCGTTTCTTTTCGCCGACGCCGGTGATGCCCTCCATCGCCTCGACGCGGGTCGGGTAGTCGCGGGCCATCTGGCGGAGCGTGGCGTCGCCAAAGACGACATAGGCCGGCACCGAGCGTTCGTCGGCCAGCTGCTTGCGCAGCGCGCGCAGGCGCGCGAAGAGGATCTCGTCGCAGGCGATGTCGCCCTCGCGGCGCGAGACGCGTTTCGCCTTGGGCAGGTCCAGGGGCTTGGTGAGGGTGATGGGCGCGCGCGAACGCAAAACGTCGCGGCCCCCGGGCGTGAGTTCGAGAGTGGCGAAGCCGCCCTCGGCGACCGCCACGTAGCCGAGCCGCATCAACTCCCGGGCGATGGCGGCCCACTGGGGCCGGGCCAGCTCCCGCCCGATGCCGTAGGTCGACAGCCGATCGTGGCCCCAGCGTTGGATCTTGTCGGTATCGGCTCCGGTGAGGATGTCGACGATGTGATTCAACCCGACATTGAAGCTGCCGTTTTGGGCGATGCGATAGAGGCAGGAGAGGAATTTCTGCGCGACGACGGTGCCGTCGTAGGTTGCGCGCGGTTCGAGGCAGTTGTCGCACGCGCCACAATTATCGAGGGGGAACTGTTCGCCGAAGTAGCCGAGCAGCTCGGAACGGCGGCAGCCGGCGCTCTCGGCGTAGTGCACGATCTGGCGCAATTGCGCACGGGCGACCGACTGTTCATGTTCATCGGTGATCTCGTCGAGAAAATGAGTCTGCTTGGCGATGTCGCCGGCACTGAACAGCAGAAGGCAGTCGGCCGGCAGGCCATCGCGCCCGGCGCGGCCGGTTTCCTGGTAATAGCCTTCGATATTCTTGGGCAGGTCGTGGTGGACGACCCACCGGACGTTGGGTTTGTTGATGCCCATGCCGAAGGCGATGGTCGCGCAGATGATGCGGGTCTCGTCGCGGAGGAAGAGCTCCTGGTTGCGGGTGCGCTCGGCGGCATCGAGTCCTGCATGGTAGGGCAGGGCGGAAAAGCCGCGGCCGGCGAGGGAGGTGGCGACGCGCTCCGTGGTGGCGCGGCTGGCGCAATAGATGATGCCGCTTTCGGTTTCGCGCTGGCGGACGAAATCGACGACCTGCCTCGCGGGTTGGTCCTTGGGGATGACGCGGTAGGAAAGATTGGGGCGGTTGAAGCTGGCGATGAAGGTGGCGGGGGCGCGGAGCTTGAGGTGTTTGATGATGTCGGCGCGGACCCGCCCGGTGGCGGTGGCGGTGAGCGCCATCACGGGCACGTCCGGCAGCAGGTCGCGGAGGCGGGCGATCTGGCGGTATTCGGGACGGAAATCGTGGCCCCATTCCGAGATGCAGTGGGCTTCGTCGATCGCGAGGGCGGTTACGTTCCAGGCCTTCAGGTTCTGCTGCCAGTTGTCGAGCATCAGGCGCTCGGGCGCGACATAGAGCAGCCGCCATTCCCCGCGGTGCAGGCCATGCAGGCGGGAGCGGGCTTCATCGGCGTCGAGCGTGGAATTGAGGAAGGTGGCGGCGACGCCCGCAGCCTGGAGCTGGTCCACCTGGTCCTTCATCAGGGCAATGAGCGGCGAGACCACCACGGTGAGTCCCGGCCGCTGCAGGGCGGGGAGCTGGAAGCAGAGCGATTTGCCGCCGCCGGTGGGAAGCAGTGCGAAGATGTCCTTGTCCGCCAGGGCCGATTCAATGATTTCGCGCTGCAGCGGTCGGAAGGCGCTGTAGCCGAAGGTAGTTTTGAGCGTGAGCAGGATGTCGTCCACAGGAAGGTGTGGATGGGCGAGCGAAGTGCCGCCGGCAAGCCTGCAGGCTACGTAAATTGCGGTTATTTCAAACCGAGCCAGTGAGCGAGATCGCGGAGGGCCGATCCGGTCTTGTGGCCGCGACGGATCCGGCGGGAGACCATCCGCAGCTTTGAGCAGGACCAGGCGGCGCTGCCGGCGCTTGAGCTGTGCGAGCCAGCGAACGGTTTCAGCGGGCGAGGGCTGTGGCGAGGTCCGGGGCCGGCGCGTCGAGCAGCTGGGCCCGGCGCATGAAGCGGCGGGCGGCATCGGGGGGTGACTTTGAACGGCGGAGGCATCGACCAATCGCGAGCAAGCTCGCTCCCACAATTCTGGCCAAGAAAAAGGCCGCGCATGCAGCGCGGCCTGGGGGCGGTTAGTCCGGACTTATTTCTTGGGTGCGGCGGCGTCGATTTCCTGCAGGCGCTTTTCGAGGGCGTTCATCTCGCTGACGAGGCGCTCTTCCATCTTCTTCCGGTCGGAACTGTTGACGATGCTCATGCTGGCGGCGTCGCGGACGACGTTGGCCGGGAGGGAGAGGATGCGGGTGATGAGGGACTGGTCCTTGAAGCTGCTGAGGTAGAGGGCCGTGATCTCATGTGAGAGCTTCATTGAATCGTGCGCCAGCGCCTGCGAATTCAGCAGCTGGGTGTTGAGCTCCTGATTGCGGGCCATCTCGGCGGTCAGCACACCGCTGATCTGGTCGGAAATGCGCTGGCTGTAACCATTGATGGAGTCGCGGGTGAGGTTCTGGTCCCGGGACATTTCGGCGAGGATCGGCGAGATTTTCTCCGCCATGCGGGCGGAAACCTTGTCGACCTGTTCGTTCTGGATCTTCTCGGCTTCCTCGGGGGTCTTTGGCAAGGGGTTATAAGGCTGGATCTTCTGGGCGATGGCCTCGGCGAGCTGGTTCACCTTCGCCTCGTTGATCTTGGCGAACTCCTCGTCGGTCATGAGGGCGTCGGCCGCACGCTTGGCGATGGCGTCCTTGAGCAACTGGTTGACAGACTCAATGTGCCGGCGGGTCTCCTCGGCGGAGGCCTTCATCTCGGCATTGGTTTGCTCGCGCAGGGCTTGGATTTCAGTCTGCTGTTTGGCAGCGAGTTCCGTTACGGTTTTTTGATAAAGCACGAACGCCGCGCCAATCATGAGGAGAGCAGTCAAAATGACCGCCGGGAGTTGTTCTTTAAATTTCTGCCACATGGGGTGAGTCTGGTTGGATGTGCATCGACAGACATAGCAGGTAGATGTTCAAAAGCAATGCCGCCCTTTCACCTTCAAAACCATCCGAATGAGCCTTAACCGCTACGAACAAGCTGTTTTCGACTACTGGGAAAAACATGCGGATGAGCGCCGCCACTGGCAGGCGAAGGTCACCGAGTTGACCCGTGGTGGGAACGCATGGGGCGACATCGCGCGGGCCTTGGAGCGGGAACTGTGGGATTATTTTTTGGAGCGAAGCCAGCAGGTGGCCGGACTGCGGGCGCTGCGCGCGGATGACTCGCGCCGGACGAGCCTGCTAAACCTGGCCGAGCATGTCATCCGGTTGTGGGGCCCCCCGCCGAAGCCCAAAAAAAGCGACCGCTCCGGGTAGGTGTTTGCGGGTCGGCAAGGTGAATACTCGCATTTTTGCAATTACTGCATTTACAAAGCGTCCAAGTGGATGCATCTCTTGCTCACAAGTTATCCACGCGATGGAAAACACAATTAGCGCGGTTTTGAATCCACCGCAGCATCAGGTTGAAGTCAGGGCGAAAACCTACGTTCTCGACACGAACGTTCTGCTGCACGACCCGCAATCGATCTTCAAATTCGAGGACAACAACCTGGCCATCCCGGTCGAGGTTCTCGAGGAGCTCGATGCAATAAAAAGCGAGCAGTCCACGGAGCGCGGCCGCAACGCCCGCCGCGTGCACCGCATCCTGCAGGAACTGCTGCCGGACTCCCGCTCGATGCACGAGGGCGTGAAGCTGCCGAGCGGCGGCACCCTCTCCGTCATCATCAACCGCTACTTGGTGGAAAACAACTGGTCGTCCCCCGCCATGCAGCGGCTGCGCGCCGTGTTGTCGGACTTTACCAAGAAGGACAACCGCATCATCGCCAGCGCGCTCTTCGTCCAGGAAACCTTCCCGCCGCCGACCATTCTGGTCACCAAGGACGTCAATGTGCAGCTCAAGGCCCGTGCCGTGGGCCTCGAGGCGCAGGATTATCTCAACGACAAGGTGCCCGAGGCGGACACGGACGAGGGCGATTACCAGACCATTGCGCTCGATGTCTATGAGATGCAGCGTTTCTGTTCCGAGGGCGAACTGGAGCTGGCCGAGGACCTGGCCGCCAAGCTCTATCTCAACGAATACTGCCTGCTCATGACGCCCGAGGGCAAGACGATGCCCGGCCGTTACTATGGGAACACCGTCGTGCGCCGCCTGCACCTCCCCGATTTCGTCAAGGCGCCCGGCGGGATACCTATTCGCCCGCGCAACCTCGAACAGCAGTTTTTCGTCGACGCGCTGATGGACGAGACCATTTCGCTCGTCACCTGCTTCGGCAAGGCCGGCACGGGCAAGACGCTGCTTTCCACCGCCTGCGCGCTCTACCAGACCACCAACGAGAATTCGCTCTACGACGGTTTGTCGATCTCGCGGCCGGTCATCGCCCTGGGCAAGGACATCGGTTTCCTCCCCGGCACGCTCGAGGAGAAGATGAAGCCCTGGCTGCAACCCTACCACGACGCCCTGGAAGTGCTGATGCCGTCCAAGCCGCAAAAGGAGCCGCAGTTCGCCAGCAAGAAGACCGGCAAGAAAAAGAAGAAGCACGACGATGTCATGTCGTTGATGTCCCCCCCGCAGGCTGCGCACGGCAGCAACGGCAACGGCTTGCCGCCGATCAAGCCCTACGAGCGCCTCATCAAAAGCGGCGTCGTCGAGATCGAGGCGCTGTGCTTCATCCGCGGTCGCTCGATCGCCCGGCGCTTCTTTATCCTCGATGAGGCGCAGCAACTGACGCCCCACGAGGTGAAGACCGTCATCACCCGCATATCCGAGAGTTCGAAGCTCGTGCTCATCGGCGACCCGGCGCAGATCGACAATCCCTACGTCGACTCGCGTAGCAACGGGCTCGTCTATTGCCACAACCGCATGAAGGGCCACTCGCTCGCGGCGCACGTGAAACTCTCGAAGGGCGAGCGCTCGAAGCTCGCCGAGTTGGCCGCGGATCTGCTCTGAGCTGACTGACAGGGGACTGGAATGCGGTCTGGCTGGTCAGCTCCGCCAATCGATCAACTGGAGACCTTCAACCCGGGTGAACTCCCGTGTATTGTTCGTCACCAGGGTGCATCCCGCTCCCAAGGCATGACCGGCGATCAACAGATCGTAGGAGCCGATTTTCAGCCCGGCGGTCTCCAAGGCAAAGCGGATACTGGCCGCCTGAGCCGCCGCCGTCGCATCGAAGGGCAGCACCCCGACCACGGCGAAAAATTTCTCCAACTTTTTCGTCTCCCGTTCGGGTTGGGTGCTCCGTCGAACTCCGCTCAGCAGTTCAAAAGCGGTCACCGACGAGACCGCGCAATCCGCCGGGCTAACCATCTCCATCCGCGCGCAGACCTTTGGATGTCCCCGCAGGATATCCACGCAGACGTTGGTATCCAGCAGCAGGCTCATGCCCCCAAGTCCACCACGGGCGGCAAGTCTCCCTGCGGCAGGCGGCCGAACGCCTTGTCCTCGATGCGGATCGACCGCAGGAAATTCCGGGGCCATCTCGACCGGACGAGCGGCTCCAGGATAATCCTGTCGCCTTCGCGGTGGATGGCCGCTTCCTTGCCCGGCAGTCGAAAAGCACGGGGTAGGCGTACGGCCTGCGAGTTGCCATTCTTGAAGAGTTTGGCGGTGGCGGGCATGTATATACGGTAGCTACGCCCCTTTTGGCGTCAAGAGCTCATTCTTATCCGGTCAGGCACGCTGAGTATTTGTCGCTACGGGCGAAGAATCTGGAGGTGGCGATGAACATGGGATTGTCTTGATCAAATGCCTTGGGGCTCGCTCCGGGGAGGCTTCACTCCTTCACTTTCGCCTCAACCGGTTTTTCCTCGGTCTCGGGTTCATCCGCTTCCTCATCGAGCAGGCTGGGCTCTCCCTTGCGGTGGGCCATCCACTCCATGATGCCGGCAAAGAGGCCGGTGAACAGCAGATCGCCGAACAGGGTGTTGCGGAAGAAAAAGATCGTCGGCGGATATTCCGGATGCCCGATGGTCAAGGCCTGCCACCAGCCGGCGAGGGTCTTGGCGTAGAACGCGTCGGAGGCCCAGGACTGGGTGTTCGTCACGATGTAGAAAACGATCGCGCCGAGCAGGCCGCCGCTCAGGAGATTGAGCCACGATTTGCGCTTCGCCACCCACGCGCCGATGAGCAGCGCCACGGCAAAACAGGCCATGCGGGCAATGACACCGGCCATCGGCCAGCTGAAACCGTATTCGCGGGCATAGAATTGGTTGATGTAGATGTCGGAGAGCCCGACGGCGAGGAAGGGAATCAACCACATCCAACGCTTGCGGAAATACACCGCACCGCAGAAGGCGATCGCCATGATCGGGGAGAAATTGGCCAGCGCCATGTCCATCGTCGGCAGCAGGCGGTAGAGCGCGGCGAGGATGATGAGGATGATGGCGACGAGCATGGCGGCGTGAATTGATACCAATCCGGAGTGGGTGACAAGCGTCGAGGATAGGGTGCGGACTCCGTTCCGTGCCGCGGCGGCGAAGGGACTCGCCGCCCTACCTGGTTCCCGCCTCGCGGGCGAGCAACCAGAGCAAATCGGACAGGCGGTTGACATACTGCAGCAGCAGCGGCCGCACGGTCTTGCCCTGGCCGCCGAGGCCCACGAGGCGCCGCTCGGCGCGGCGCGCTGCGGTACGGGCGAGATCGAGCGCGGCGGCGTGCAGATTGGCCCCCGGCGTCGCCCAGTCGTCGAATTTCGGCTGGCGGGACTCGACGGCGGCCACGGCGGCGTCGAGGTGCGCGAGTTCGGCCGGGCCGATTTTGGCGAATTTTGAGTCCGCATAACGCGCCGCGTCGCCCTCGGCGCAGGTGATCTCGCCCATCAGGGCGACCAGTTCCTTCTGGATGCGCTCCATCTCCGAGCGATCGGCACCGGCCGGTCGGGCGGCCTTGGCCAGGCCGATCGCGGCGTTCAACTCGTCGAGCGCGCCGACGGCCTCGATTTGCGGGTGATTTTTCGGCACGCGCTGGCCGTAGAGCAGACCGGTCGTGCCCTGATCACCGGTGCGGGTGGCAATGGAACGGGCGGGGGGGCGCGGGCGGGAATCGGTCATATCGAGATTTTCCGGGCGGCTTCCCGCGTCCGTTTCTTCAACGCCTTCAATTCCGGTTCGATCAGCGCCAGCACATCCTTGGCCATGTGGTCGATGTAGAGAACGCCGTTGAGGTGGTCGACTTCGTGTTGCACACAACGCGACAGCAGACCGTCGCACGACAGCGTATGCGGGTGCCCGGCGGCATCCTTGAATTTGACCATGATCAGGTCCGGCCGCACGACATCGCCCCGGATGTGCGGAAACGACAGGCAGCCTTCCTCATAGATCGTCTCCGGCTCCAGCACGGTGGTCACCTCCGGGTTGACCAGCACGAGAGGCATGAACAGCTCCAGCGGCGGCCGGGTGCCATCGTATTCCCAGGTGAACTTCGCTTCCACCGGACGCAGGTCGACCACGCACAGCTGGATGGCCCGGCCGATCTGCTGCGCGGCCAGACCGATGCCTTCCGCCTCATGCATGGTCGCAATCATGTCCTCGGACAGCTGGCGCAACGCGGCGTTGAAAGCGGTGACCTTCACGCCTTTTTTGCGCAGAATGGGGTCATTGTAGTGAACAATGTGCAGTGCCATGGGTCTGGGTAAGTTAAGCAGGGTATTTGCCCGTGCAAGATGGCGGCAAATAAATTTGTTTCTCCCTGCCTAACCGTTATGGCTCTCCATATGTCTGCGTCGACGCCTGTTTCCAGCGTCCGGTCAATCTCCTGGCCGGTATGGCTCGGGCTCGGGCTCGGCATGCTGGCGCTCGCCTGGCTGCTGCCGGTCAATGTCAAGTCCCTGAACACAGCGCTGCTGCGCGTGGCCGGCCAGGGAACGCCGTCGGTGGCGGGTTTTGGGCGTGAATTGCTCGATCTCGACAAGCCTGGTCCCGCTGCGCTGGTCCTCGAGGCGGCGCGCAAGGCGGGCGATCCCTCCGCAAACGCCCTGGGCGCGGTCTTCGCCTCGTTCGCGCAAAAGCACCCCGACATGATGCTGTGGGGCGGCTGGGATGTCGCTTTGGAACCGTTGCTGGCCAACCGCAACGCCGCGTCATCGGCGGAGTCGCAGCCCGTGCTGAAATTCATGGTCATGCAGCAATCGCGCGACAATCTTCGCCGGTATCTGGCGGTTTCGCGGCTGCCCGGGGTGCAGACGGTGCTGAAGACGGGCGAACTCACGACCACGCAGCGTTTCGTGCCGGCTAACCGGCCCGGCGGCCAGCCGCTGGATGCGGTGATCCTCCTGACCGCCTACCTGTGGCAGACGGAGCACCTGTCCGCCGGCTTGCAGCGCGAGGTGCGCGCGCTGGCCGAGACGGCGGTGCAGAGCGGGCAGATGGGCGAGCTCGAGGACTTTTATCTGGATATCCTGACGCTCGGCCAGCGCCTCAACTGGGTGCAGCTGGCCGAACTGCTTCGCACCACCAACAGCCTCGGCACGGTCGGCCAGTTCGCGCATCTGGCGCGCATTGCGCCCGAGCATCTCGCGGTCATCTACACCGCGGCCCTGATGACGCGGTCGGCCGACGGCGTGGCGCGCTACCTGATCACCTACGGCCGGACCGGCGCCGAGCAACTGCAGCTGGCGCTGTCGTATGGCCAGGGCGCGGTCGAGCAGCTCGTCCAACGGCAGGTCCCGGTCACGCGCGGCGCCGGCCCGGAGATTGAATTCGGCGCCGCCTTTGCGCTGCGTCACCCCGAGCTGGCTTTGATCGGCAAATATGCCGCGTTCCTTGGCGGGATTTTCCTGCTGCTGAAGGCGGTGGACCTCAGGCTGTTTTTCCCGGTGGAATCGGCGCTGCGCGACGCTTTTCCGCGCATGGGCAGCGGGGTGATCGCGATCATCCTCACCTTCATCTTCTTTGTTTTTTCGGAGCCGTTCCTGCTCAAGGCCGCCCCTCTTTCCGAATACAAAATCAAACTCACCATTCCCATCGTCGGCGCGGTTGCGGCGCCGGCGGCCGCTGTTTCCAACCCACCCAACAACATGGACCTCTCCACCATCCTCTCCATCACCATCTTTGCCGCCATCCAGGTCGGCATGTATGTCATCTGCCTGCTGAAGATTTCCGAAGTCGCCCGCCAGGCGGTGCCGGCCCCCACCAAGTTGCGACTGATGGAAAACGAGGAGAACCTCTTCGATGGCGGGCTCTACATCGGCATCGCCGGCACCGCCACGGCGCTGGTGCTGCAGGTATTGGGCCTGATCGACGCCAACCTGCTGGCCGCCTATTCCTCGAATCTCTTCGGCATCGTCTGCGTCGCCCTGGTGAAGATCCGCCACGTCCGGCCCTACAAGCGCGAGCTCATTCTCGAGATCCAGCAGGGTGCGGCCGCCTAAGGAACCAGCCTCATGAACAAAACGCTCCTCTTGATCATGTGCGACTTCATGTTGCTCAACCTCCTGGCGCTCACCCGCTGGGAGAAGGCGGAGCCGACGCACACCCTGCTCGAGACCGCCGCCCCGCGCGCCGCGGCCAACGTCCCGGCCGTCAATGCCGACATGGTCGAACTGATGCGCATTTCCCTCGAGGACGAGAAGGCCTCCCGCGAGCAGCTCGCCGCCCAGCTTTCCAGCACCCAGGGCTCGCTGTCGGAGCAGGAAAAGAACCTGGCCGCGGTCGCGCAACAGAAGACCCAGCTCGAAAGCACGCTCGCCGCCACCCAATCCAGCGCCCGCGAACTTGAGCAGCGCTACACCGCCACCGCCCAGGAGGCCACGATGTCCAGGGAACAGCTGGCAAAGCTGCAGCGCGAGCTCGAGGAGCGCAAGGCCGAGGCCGAGCGCCAGAAGGCCGAACTCGCCCGCATGGAACGGCAGAATGCCGAGGCGCGCCAGCGCATCGAGAATCTCAACGTGGCCGTCCGCGTCGCGGAGCAGGAGAAGCAGCTCATCGCCCAGAATCTCACCGAGGCCAAACAGCAGGTCGAAGTCGAGCGGTTGGAACGCGTCAAGGTGCAGGAGCAGACCGCCCAGCTCACCGCGGGCGTCGGCCAGCTCGCCGAAAAATCGGGTGAGCTCAGCCAGGAGATTCGCGACAACCGGCCGGTGAATCCCAACATCATCTTCTCCGAGTTCCTGGCCAACCGGGTGCAGACCAAGCTGACCGCCCGCCGGCCCGGCCTCTTCAGCCCCAGCATTCGGGACAAGGACAGCTCGACCATCCTCGTCAGCGACGGCAACAAGATCTACGCGCTGATGCACCTGAGCGACACGCCGTTCAACCTCAGCGAGGTGCCCACCGACTACGACCAGGTCACCGGCCAATTGCTGCGCGGCTCGTTCAGCGCGCCCGTGGCTGAGCTCCATTTCCTGCAGCTCGACCCGCGCATCGTGGTTGCGCCCGTCGACAGCTCCCTCGCTGCGCTCATGGGAGCGAAAATCTACCAGCTGGCGAAGGAGCCCTTCAAGTTTCCCGATGCGGTCCTCGTGCGCGCCGACGATGGCCGGTATGGCGACACGCCCTTCCGGCTCGACCCGTCGAATTCAAACTACGTCAAGCTCGACAACCGGATCGTCACGCGACTGTTCGGCGAGATCGCCCCGAAGCGCGGCGACCTAGTGTTCAGCAAGACGGGCGACCTGGTCGGCATCATGGTCAACAACGACTATTGCGCCGTGCTCGGCAATTTCGCGCCCGCCTACACGCTGAGGACCGGCGACAATCCCGCCCCGAAGACCAGCACGATTCTCGGCGAAGCCTACACCCGCTGGCAGCGCCTGCCGTCGCGGCTCCAGTGAGGTTGGGGTATAAAGCCCTTCCCACGTAAATCTCAGTTGGCAGGCGGCTCTTGGCCGGGTGGGGGCTTTACGCCCCGGTGGTTGTCGCTCAACTTAAGGGCATGCTTCCCGAGTTGCTCGACCAGTTCAGTCTGAACGGCCCCTTGACCTACCTCGGGCTGTTCCTCGGCGTGTCGCTGCTGATGCTGTGGCGGCTGGAGGCGATGCTCGATCACGGGCTCGAAGGCACGGCCCTCGGCACGCTGGTCATGCCTTATTGCTCGGGACTCGGGAACCTGATCTTCGTCGCCATCATGGTGGCGCGCGGCGGCCCGCCGCGCGAGGTGATGACCAACTGCCTCGTCAACAATGTCACCAACCTCACGCTGTTGCTCGGCCTGCCGGCGCTTTTCTGGGGACTTCGGGTCCTGCCTGCCAAGACCGGCGGCGCGGGGGGCAAGGCCAGGAGGCCGGCCAGCCCGGGGGCCGGCGGCACCGCGGGCCAGCTCAACCGGCTTTCCCTGCTCCTCACGCTGGTCGCGGTGATGTTTTTCACCGGCGCCGCGTGGCTCCTCGCGCGCGACGGCGTGCTCAACCGCAACGACGGCTATCTGTTGATCGGCCTGTTCCTTTTCTGGCAGTGCTTCCAGGTGTTCGATGTGCTCAAGCACAACGTTCGCTCGCGCGTCTCGTTCGGCCCGATGTTTTATGTGGACGTGCTCCTGGTGCTCGCCTGTGCCTGGGCGCTGTATGAGACGATCGACTGGATTGTCACCTGGTTGCTGACGCAGAAAAGCGGCTTTTTCAGCGGGGGCCACCTGGGCTGGCTGACCGGCTGGCTGATGGTGCTGCCCAACGCCGTGCTCGCGCTCTACTGGGGCTGGAAGCGCCGGGCGGATGTCGTCTACGCGTCGCAGGTGGGCGACGGGCACATCTGCATTCCCCTATGTCTCGGCCTGTATGCGCTGTTCCGGCCGCTGCCGGTCGGCGTTTTTTTTGAAACCGGCCTGTTCATCCTGCTCGGCACGGTCGTGGTGCACGGCGCGCTGCTGCTGCTGACGGGCGGCTTGCCGCGCTGGGCCGGGGCGGGGCTGGCGCTCGCCTACGGCTGGTTCGT
>Ga0209515_10005099_pt1 | contig 17250 bp, 14 predicted proteins | sample Subgroupgradi54m_FD_187454 | JGI IMG/M metagenome (GOLD analysis project Ga0209515, IMG submission 187454) | Subsurface groundwater microbial communities from S. Glens Falls, New York, USA - GMW60B uncontaminated upgradient, 5.4 m (SPAdes)... ...
CCCGACCCGCCATTTGAGCCGCCAGGCCCCTCGCCGGTGCCCGCGCCGGTGATGATGAGATCCTTGTAGATGGTCGGAGCCGTCAGCAGCGAGTAGGCGACACTCATGCCGGTCTGCATCACCTCCGGCGTCTTGAGATTGACGATGCCATGCTCACCAAAACCGGCGTTGAGCGTGCCGTCCGACGCCTTGATGGAGAAGAGCCGGCCCGAGTTGTCCCCGAAAATGATCGATGGCGGGATGCCACCGCCGCCCGGCCAATACGCGAGACCGCGTTTGGACGGCAGGTTGTTGTTCGGAACCTGGAATCTCCACTTCTCCGCGCCCGTCGTGGCGTCCAGCGCGTGGATGGCGCCATACGGCGACCCGAGATACATCGTGTTGCCGATCACGAGGGGAATGGCTTCGTCTTCCCGCAGGCGGTCGGTATAGCCGGCAGGCTTGAGATGAAAGCTCCAGACCTGCTGAAGGGTGCTGACGTTTTCCGCCGTGATCTGATCGAGCGGGCTGTAGCGGTTGGCGCTCTGATCGTAGTTGACGCTCGGCCAGTCGGTTGCGCCGGACGTCCCGTCCGCAGCGCCCACGGCCGCGGCGAAGGCCGCTGCGAGAGCCACGCCCAGCGCCAATCTTGAGGCTAATCCCGGCATTGTCCTGCTCCTAAGCAGCCCGTGGCAAAAGCCCCGCTGCATTCGACGGGCGATACATCGCGCTGGCTGCGTTGCTCCGCCCTCAAATACTGCCCGGTATTCTCGGTTGTCGCGCCTTGCCAGCGCGGCGCCTCGCCCGTCTCGGTGCGACGCGGGACTTTCACCACGGGCTGCTAGCAACGCCGCCCCGCGGCGGCTTTCATGTTGGTCGCATGATAATCCATGTCCAACACAGCGTCGGCTCACGCGCGACGTTCGTAGCGTAGTTTTTCTGCCCATCCTGCATCTGAAAGGTGAGCGGTGCCGGGAAAGCGCTCTCGCATTCGCTGCTCTGGCGCTTCCGGCGCTCGGCCCTGTGTTCCCAACCGGCCTCCGGCTCGACGACGTGGAAAAACGCTGGCGTCAGCTCGACGTCTCAGAGCCTCGTGAGCGAGGAGGCAGCTTTCGATGCTCGACGGTCTGGGTCATCGGCAGCTTCCGCCGCGTTTTATCCCCTGACGAGGATCACGTCGCTCGCAGTCGGCCGGTCGTGAACACAGGGCCGATCGCCCTTCGTGCCGTTGCCGTTTCATCGCGCGGCATATCACCTGCGCTTAGCGGCGGTGTGGATTCCGCCAGAAAAGTGGTGCATTCAAGGAGTTCGAGGATTTGCGAGAGGCGCATCCGTCTACATTCCAACCTGTGGTCGCGCGATGAAGGAGTCGATCTGCGGATATCGCCGAGAAGTGAAACATCACAGCCGTCGCAACCATCGGCCACGGGGTCTCGGCGCATGCCGGACGGTTCATGTTAGGGGTGATGCCTGCACGGATGACTGGCTACACAACCCGAAACAGAGTGCGAAGCCACCGAGCGACGTCAGTGTACCCGTTTAAAGAAATTCGGTGCGCAACCGCACCTGCAAACTGTTCCGCGTCCCGCGTGAAGCGCGACGTTGTCACGATGATCCCGCGGGCGCTATCTCGCGCGTTCACGACACCGTACAGGCTACGCACTGGCGCAACACCGACAGGCCGATCGGGGGCGAACTGCTTGGTTTCGACGAGCGTCATGACCGGATCACCCAGTGAATCGACCATCATCGCGGTAAAGTCGAATCCGCCGTCTCTGGTCATCGGCGTCAGCTCCGTGTGAAATCCATGATGTCGAAATATCTCCGAAACAACGATCTCGAACTTTCTGGGCGTAAGGTCGAAAAGCTCCTTTGGATGTCTACCGAGAAATCGAAGCAGCTCCTCATTGACCTCGTTGAATAGTTCAATTCGCGCTACTGGCGATGGCCTCGAACTGTAGAGCGTATCGAACGTTCCGAGGCGTGAAGTCATTTCGCCTCGTTGGTTCCCCTCGAGAATAGAGCGCGTCACACCGGGCGGGACTCGATACCCAACAGCGACCATGAGCTTCACAAGCGCGGCCTCCGGCGTCATGTCGATACCCGAAGCCACGCCTGCGGAATGGGAATCACGCTCCAAGGTGTACGGCGAATCGAGGAGATGTTCGCCGGTGCCGACGATGAGGACGGCGGTTCCCCTCATCAATGCCGATCGAATGTGGGGATTGAGACTTTGCGGGATATTCCCCTGGCCGAAGCAGCGCAAGAGGACACCCTCGACTGCTGGATCGGATAAGGCGCGAGAGACAGTCTTTTCGCAGCCTGGAAACGCCGCAATGTCGATCACGCCATCCGACAGCTGGCTATTGACGCGAAAGGGGAGTGTTGTATGCGCGGGTGTTGCGAAGCGTTGATCGATTATGATGGCGCGACCGATCGTGCCGAGTTGTGGAAAGTGCGGTGAGTCAAAGCCGCCACCAGTACTGCGGGTCCGATTGCCCCTGAGGACACGGTCGCCAAAGACCACCATGACCTCGTTGATTGGGGGCACATCGATGGCTCCCGCGACGGCTACAGCATTAAGGAAGTTGTATCTCGCATCCGATTGTGGAGCGTCGAAAGGCAATTGCGCGCCGGTGACGACAACAGGCTTACCAAGGTTCTCGAGAAGGAAGCTCAAGGCGCTTGCGGTGTACGACAGTGTGTCCGATCCGTGGAGGACGACGAAACCGTCGTACTGCTCGTACCGTTGGCCAATCGCTTGTGCAATGGAGATCCAATGTGTAGGAGTGATGTTGGCGGAGTCGAGGAACGCGACCGGACAGAAATCGATTGCCACGCGCTCGGTCATCGCCTGAGGAAGACGAAGAGCGGTAACGTACTCTGGTCCAGTCGCCGAACGCAGCACACCGTGCTCGTCCTGCAGCACACCTATTGCGCCTCCGGTCGAAAGTACTAGGACCTTGGACTGATGCATGGTGTGGTTCGGCCTATCCGACTCCTGGGGGACTGAATCATTCGCTCCGCGAATGTCTTGGGTCCCCGAGATGACCGCTGGGTTGCTTTCACTGTGCGATCACCAATGCAGCGCGACCTGTCCTTCGTGCCGCGACGGCGCCAATGCGACCGCCTTCTCGGCGTCGGAAAGTCCGTCGGCGAAACGCGCCGCTGATTGTTCGTCAGCGATTACCCGAGGTCGCTGACACGCATAACGTGCGGCTCACCGTCATCGGGCCGATACATGAATGACACCCCCCGATCCTCGGAAACGACAATAGCAATGCTCCGGTGATGCCTATTGCAGAACGTCGCTGCAGAACGGTGCCTGCCACCACCCAACTGCCCAACTGGCACACGCACCGAGTCATGGAAACTCACGTGTCGCGCCACGTGCATTCCGACATCTAGAGGAACGAACGCGCCAAACCCCAAGAGTGCCGTCTCCCTGTCGAGCACCACTGCGCCGTCAATCGCCGATAAACGCGCGATTGACTCCGGCCACTCATGGGGACCGTTGCGAATCATCGGCGGGGAGTCTGTGACCTCGTAACCAATTTCCACGGAAGGATGAAGCGTTGACTTTGCCTCGACAATCCATACCGATCCACCGTGTCCGTGTCTTCGGATTTCCGGAACCAAATGGTAGATCATTCCAAACCATGGTGAATCAGAGCCGAGGAAAGAGTTGACGTTAGCAGCGAGGTTGTCGGCAGGCATAACGACGTCAGCTATACCTTCAAATCTTCCTGCCTCGTAACTGGCGAGATTGAAGTCGAGCCACCCGAACCGCAGGCCTCCGACAATGCTCGATTCGATGATGAAGTTGCCGTAAAGAGTGTCGAGCGGAGGATGTAGTCGAATTCCAGTGATGGTTGGGCGAACGTTCCCGACATCAACAACGAGAAAGGTACGCTCGGGGTCGTGCGCGGGGGAGAGTTTCCTGAGAGAGTCGCGATTCAATTCGATGGGCCGCGCGAATCGGTGAAAGGAGCGTTCCTCGAGGTCTGACTCCTCTAGGCCTTTCATCATGATTCGGAAGCGCGTACGCCGCCGCTCCTCCAACAGCATCGTCGCCCAGAACAATTCCGTACTGATCGTTGCGAGCTGATCTATCGTCGGCAACGGTCGGTCTCTATTGATCATTGCGAAGTACTCATCTGGCGCCACGTTTTCAGGGGGCACGAGCCGACCGACCTGCCAGCGAGCCTGTTCGATTACTCTGCGCGCAAGTTCATGTCCGTCGAACATCAGAGTCACCTAGAAAAACGTCTTGCAATCCAAGCGCGGTGTGCATGCACACTCTTATGACCGCATGGCCGTAGCCGATCTGGAGCTGACAGACAACGCGCACAAAGTAGTGGTCCCCGATCGCAGTGCTGCTAGGCTCCGGCGGAGAGCGCGGAGGGCCCCTGGAGCCAATCCTTTGCCTTAGCGCGCGCCAAGCCGTCACCGAAGGCCTCGCGATAGAGAAGGCGTTGCGCGAGATCGCCGAGGGATGGCGTCGCTGGGCCGCGCACCCCGATGCCTGGTACGCCGTCTTGCACGGCGAGATTCTCTGCCGCGCCTAGCCATTCCAGCCGTTGACGGGTTAGGCGGCGGCGGCGATAGCCGCTTGAGGGCGAAGGCAACTCCTGAGAAGTCGCCAAGGATTTAGCCCACAGCCTCGCCCGGTATCCGGCCCGGTGGTGGGCGCACCTGGTGGGCGCACTTCGAGTTCACCCGCATAAACATTGCGCCAACTATCCTCCGCAAAAAGATCGAGGATGTGCGCGAGGCGCACGAGTATATGTCCGTTCCACGCTTGTCCTCGGCCGATGAGGAAGTCGATCTGCGGATATCGCCAAGGAGGTTGCGAGCATAGCAGCTGTCGTAACCAAGGGCGGCGCAGTTGGTAAACCCAGCGGCGTTAGGCGAAACCTGTTGTTCGGCTGGGTGTCCGAGCGACGCGTAGTGAATCTTCACGCCGCCCTCCGGCACGGCGGTGGCGCGGGTCACGCGGTCGAAGACGTCGCCCTGACTGGCGGCGGATCCGCCTGCCGCAACCGCGGTTGACAGCACCAGGCCGAAAGCGCGATACACAGAACGGTCGAAGATGTCGTCATCGCTAGGCTCCTGGGTTTCCGGTCCGCATGATAGCGCAGCGCAGACGGTCAAGCGACCGGCATCAAGAAAGGCTCGAGTGCTCCGCGTTCGTTGCGATCCAGGATCACCACTCCGCGCCCGGCATTCGCAGATGAAACGCCGTACTGATCCGCCAGAGCGCCACTCTCGAGAATTGAGACGGTTGCCGCACGGGCCTCGGATCGTGCTTCGTCTTCGACGAGCGGCCCCGCCACTGGATCTGCATGACGATGACCACCGCACAGGAAGATCTGGCGGCAAAACGCCGGCGCGGCAGAGGCGAGCGCTGCGGTCAGCGCGCGGCTTTCATCCGTGTCATGAACCAACAGTGCCCATCTGTCGACAGAAACCCGAAGGCGAGTTGGATCGTCCCCGACGTTGCCGCTCCAGCCACACACCGGATGATGCATCACGATGACGATAGTCTCCATCTTGCTGGAGGCGACCGCCGACTGCAGGCGTTGCAGCTGTTCGGCTCCCAAGCGCCCAAATGCGCTGCCGAGAAGTCCGGGTTCGGGAAACGTCGAGTTGACGATCAGGATCTCCAGCGACTCTTCGTGGATCACCAAATGAAGCGGAAAGGGGAGATACCAGAACTTCATGCGAATGCCCCACATCAACCACTCCGGCAGGACGCATTCATCGGCCTCAACGATAGCCAGCCTGACGCCCGTGCGAGCCGCTTCCTGGTTCGGCAGTTCCGGCGGGATGAGCAGTGCTTCGGCCTTCGCGACGAGTGGCTCGATGAGACGGATGTGTTCTTCCGGCGTCGCTTTCGCCAGCATGCGAAATACGATCCTGGGGCCACTCCGTTCAATAGCTCTCCCGATGATACCCGCCACCGATTGAACGATCGTGCGCGCCTCTTCAAGAGTGGCCTTCCACTCGTTCTCGAAATCCGCGATGGCCTTTGCATCAGCGCTCACAGCAGTGGACAGAAGCCGGCCGTCATCGCACCGGAGTTCTGGTTCAAATATTGCGGCTTGCTTCAGGAACTCGATCACTTTCTTCGACTCGACCGATCTGACATATCCGAATGGACTGCGGCGAAGATGTGCCGCCGCGGATGATTCGTATGCTGTGGCGATGTCATGGTTGCCAGGAGCGATGATTACGCGCGTGCCATACTCTCGAAACCGCTGCAGGGCCGGAGCTATGGTTGCCCATTCTTCGACATTGCCTCGATCGATCAAATCTCCGTTCACCACCAACAATGAGGGCCGATTCTCTGAGCTATAGCTCTTCGTGATTGAGAGCAGGCTCGGACTTCCGTCTTGCCCTCCGTCAGTACGGCGCCGACGCCCTGCGGTCGCGTGAACATCCGAGATGAATAGGATCAAGGGTGCGTGAGGTTTTGCCGTGGTCACTTGATTGATGGCTCGCGGAGCCAGCGCTCGGCGATGCGATGCGATTTGCGCGAGCGTGAAATGCAGCGAGAGGAGAACCATCAGGAGCGCGGCACTCATTCCAAGCACGTTGTACGGACCGGGAAGGTTCACGACAACGATTCCCAGGAGTACCGCCGTCACGCTGCCGAACAGCCGACACAGCATGTCGCGCTTGCCAAAGTTCCCTCCCAAGCCGCTGGCGATGATGGCGTAGCCGCCTGTGTGCACGGCACCGATGGTCAGCCACGAGTAGAAGATAACCGCTGCAACGAAATTCGCCCTGCGCCCGAGGTCCGAGCCGGCAGGCGGCCGAATCGATCGATAAAACTCGTGATCGGTGTACCAGAGCCAGCCTGCCAGGGCGATCAACAAGGGCAACGGAAAGTATCGACCGAGAAGACGACGGAACCTCGCGTCAGACGCCGCGATCAGAACATTGAAGACCCGAAGTGTTGGGGAAAGGCCCGCCATCCAGACCAAGACCCGAAGGGCGAGTGACGTGCCTTCCAGGACTAGGCGGACATAGACAACGGTTCGCGCCAGTGTGATCAGGGTGGCCCGCATGATAGCGTAGAGCCGCCACCCCGGCGGAACCCTGGCGCCAGGACGTCAGTAAGAACCTTCGACACTCTTGCAGGGTCACGTGCAAGGCTTGTCACAACCCGGGGCGTCTGTCGTCGACACTTTCTTCGTTGCAGAAGTAATAGGGATTCACCGCCTCGCGCCGAGCGAAGCGATGGCGCCAGCAAGGATGCGACGCCATTTTCGACGAGCGAGGCGATGACGAAGTCGAGCCGAGTGAGAGGGGCAGGGATTCGAGCCCGCTAGCGACGAACGAAGTGCGTCGCGGCGTGCCTGAATCGGCCTCCCAGCCAACGAATGAGGCCGAAGGCCGAATGAGTGTGGCTGGGTGTTAGGGATTCGAACCATAGGGCCGCCGGTTACCGCAGACGGCTTCGGGAGTTGGCCGCGACGCTTAGTGATTGGTCCCGAGTAGTCGCCAGGATTTACCCAAAGGCCGCGCTCCTCTGGATCCGGCCGAGTGGTGGGCGCACCTGGTGGGCGCACTTCGAGTTTACCGGCATAAACATTAGGCCGACTATCCTCCGCAAGAAGATCGAGGATTCGGTGAGCTACGCTCGGCTCGTAACCAACCCAACCTGCCGTTGAACTGCCCGCGATGCGGCGCGCCGTTGGTTTACGTCACCACGCAGGCAGACGGGACGCACGTCTACGTCTGCGACGTCCACGGAGAGCACCGGCTGTTGCCAGCCGGCAGCCCGCGCGGCAGCGTCGGCCCGTACGGGCGTCCAATCGGGCTAAAACGCCCCTGTGGGCCGCAATCGGGCCGCTTTCGCCTGCGTGTTCTGCTCGGTGCACGAGCGACTGACATCGGGCCACGCCGTGCTGGCGCGGTCCTTCCCGCAGTTCGTTGACCCTTCGTCAAACCTCGCCTCAACACACTCTTAGCTAATAGATAAACACGTAGCGGACAAAAGGCCTATTTTATTGCCAGTAGTGATAATTACGTTTAGTACACTGTTGTAGTAGTAATCCTATTCGAACGATCCCTGACGACCTGTCTACGAGCCCGATGAAGGACGACGCTAGGCCGCCGTGGTGCCGTGTCGGCCTCCTGTGCACTGACGAGAGTCATGACCCATCGGCCACCATTCAGTATATCTTCCTATGTTAAAGGTATTTATAGACCGACATCGGGCCACTTTCGCCTGCGTGTTCTGCTCGGTGCACGAGCGACTGACATCGGGCCACGCCGTGCTGGCGCGGTCCTTCCCGCAGTTCGTTGACTCTTCGTCCAATCTCGCCTCAACATAATTTCGCGACTATAAACACAACATCATCTATGGCATTCGTTATATCTGTAGTTCGTAAGATAGCGCTTGAACCGAGACGGGCGCCTGTGTACACTCGATCGTGGGAGGTTCGAGATGGACGAGAAAACGGCAAAGGAGCTCCTGAAGATGACGAAGGCGGTGTTGCTGGCGGAGCTGCAGGCGCTGGAAAAGCAGGAGAAACGGGAGAAAACGGAGGTCGTGCTGGCTCGGGCGGGACTCTCGGCGAAGGAAATCGCCGCTCTGCTCAACAAGGGCGAGCACGCCGTGGCCAAGGCGATCCAGCGGGCCGGAAAGGCGGCGTAGCACCCGATGGCGAAAGACGGACCTGCAACCCTCGACGATCTACTGAAACAGGCGAAGACGACGAACCGTTTGCTAGCGGCGCAGCTGAAGGCGCAGATGAGTCAGATGGACGTCATCCGTCTTCTCTCAGACTCCGGTCTCACAGCTCGCGAGATCGGCGACATCCTCGGCACATCAGCAGCGACGGTCGCCGTCACGCAGCAGCGGTTGCGGAAAAAGAAGAAACAGAACGTGAAGTCGGAGGAATAGACGCCAATGGCCAAGAACGCCGATACGGCGATGCGCACCGTGGAACTGCTTCGCAAGTCTTTAATCGTTCAGCTCGGGCTGGCGGGCGTTGGACAGATTCAGATTCGAACGATTGTCGGCGGCTCGATGAACGACATCAACGCAATTGTCAAACTTCTGCGGTCCGGGAAGAGGAGCAAAAAGAACAATGGCTGACGACGATAAGACCGCCCAAGCGCTCAAACGGCTTCTCGAAACCACTCAGGACGTGTTCATCTTTCAGGCTCTCAAGTCTGATGTGAGCGGCGACGTGGTCAAAAGCCTGTTGCGCATCGACACCGACCGCATCACAAGGGTGTCGAAACTCGTGAAGAAATCGCGCAAGCAAGAAGCCTGACAACTCGAGCCGAGCAAACGAACACGGTGGTTAGGAGGACTTCCCGATGTCAACGGCTGTTGCAGATCGAAGCTCGAACAAGAATGAGCAGATTGTTCATGCAGCTGAGGTCATTGGCCGATCCGAACACCGTCGTAAGGTGTTCAAAGCGATATACACAGGAAAGGCCAACCCGAAGTCCGTCATCACGTTGATGACCGCTACGGGCCTGGGTCGCACCCGTGTCCTGGACGCCGGAAAAGCGCTCGCTGACAATGACCTCGTTCTGAAGAAAAAGAAGGACGGCGTGACGGTCTACGAAAAGATCGAGTTCATGCAGCGCTACCGAAACAAGATTCTCGCGGCAGCCCAGAACAAGAAGAAGCGCGAAGCAATTCCCACGAAACGCAACGCCGGTAGCAGCAAGAAATCGGTCACCGTCACAGTAAAGATTCCCAAGGCTAAAAATCGCGCGACTCCGATCACCATTGACGACCTCGAATCATTCGCCGCAGTTCGCAAAGTCCCCGACGGCTTGTCGTACCTGAAGATGCCTGAAAAGAAGTTTAAGGACGGTCTTGCCGCCATCCTGAACGAGCGTGGCTCGTTTCAAGACTGGGGTGGAGAGCTGCGAGACTTGACCAGCACGCGTCTTCGCATCAATGGCAAACGTCGAACTGCAGCGTTTGCTTTCAAGGGCCCCGGACAAACTGGCCGTCTGACGCCTGGGAAAATGGGCAAGCATGGCGACCAAATACAGCGCCTCGCGAAGTGCCCTGCGGAAGTCTTTGTCGTTCAATACTGGGCCGAAATTGACGATTCGGTTCTCGCCCAGCTGGAACAATTGATTCAGTTGAAGTCGTTTCTGGAGTCAAGACAACTCTGGTACGGAATCGTGGACGGTCAAGACTCCGCACGGCTGATCCAGGCCTATCCGAAACAGTTCAAGACAACGACCAAGAAGAAGTAACCCGCAAGTTCGTTTCTGATCTCGACTGACCGTGTGAGCGGGCTTGTCCTCACGGAAGCCTACGAATTGGCCCTGTCGCAGAAGGTCGTGGCGGGTCCAGCCGAAGAAAGCCACCTGGACTACTAGCGCGGCGGCACCCAGCGACACATCGGCATCTCGGCTGGTGTGAGGCGCTGGTCCCACGGGTGCCGCCTTCGGTATGGCAGATGGCGCGGTAGGTCAACGAACGGACACGCCAGTGGTGGGTGGGCGCACCTCGGTTTCACCAGCATAAACATTAAGCTGACTATCCTCCTCAAAAAGATCGAGGATTTCCGCGAGGCGGGCGCGCTACCGATTTCGATCGGCGGGCTGAGTCGAGGGATCGGAACACTCGGTCCGCCGACGACGCCCAGGAAATCAGCCTGCAATAGTCGATCTGGGTCGACATTGATAGACACCAGCGGCGTCACTCAGGACGAAATCGGTGCGGCCGGACGCGAGGCGACCGCGCCGAGGGCGGTCGAGATCTCCACTGCCATGCGAACGCGATGGGCGCGTCCCCAAGTCGTTCCTCGGGAATCTTCGCGAGGCGAAGCTGCCGATGATGGATCGAGGTCAGACCGGAGGGGTGTGCCGATGCCATTCCGTCGCCCGCTCGTATGCCTGCGCCAAAGCGAGCACCAGCGGCTCGCCGAGGCGCGGACCGCTGATTTCGAGACCGATCGGCAGCCCGCTGCGGCTGAAGCCGCATGGGACCGAGATGCTCGGCAGTCCGTAGATATCGAACGGCTGGGTGTTGCGGAGCGACGGCGCGACTCCGCCAGGCGGAGGAGTCCCTGGATCGGCGGCAGCATCCTGAAGCGTGGCTGGCAGGATAGGAGTCGTCGGTGTCACCAGCAGGTCCACGGCCGAAAACACAGTCATGACCTCGCGTCTCAGCCGGTCCAGTTCGCGGCGCCCTTCTATATAGGCCACCGCCGACACCGTCGCCCCGGCCTCCAGCCGTCGCCGGGTCATGGGCTGATACAACTCGGGCGTCCTGGTGAAGTACGGCGCATGGAAGGCATACGCCTCGGCGCCGACCACCGGAAGCGTCCGATAGGCCGGCAGTTCGACGTCGCGGATGGACGCGGTGAGGCGGCGGAGGACCTGCAGCGCCTCATTCACCGCCTGCTCGATGTCCGGATCGAGCTTCTCGTAGAACACCGCGCGCGGGATTCCGATGCGGAGCGTGGAGACCTTCTGCCGAAGCGCATTGACATAGTCAGGCACCGTGGCGGCGAGGCTGTTGGTATCGAGCGGGTCGTAGCCTGCGATCGGCTGGAGGAGGAACGCGGCGTCGGCCACTGTGCGACAGAGCGGGCCGACGTGATCCAGCGACCACGAGAGCGGCACAACGCCGCGAGTGCTGACGAGACCATACGTCGGCTTCAGGCCCACGATCCCGCAGTACGCGGCGGGCTGACGGATCGACCCGCCGGTATCTGATCCCATCGCGCCGTAACAGAGTGCCGCCGCAACCGCAGCCGCGGAGCCTCCCGAGGAACCGCCGGCAATGTGCTCGAGCTGCCACGGGTTGTGCACCGGGCCGTAGTGGCTCTGCGCAGACGTGTCGCCGTACGCGAACTCATGCATGTTCAGCTTGCCGAGGATGACCGCGCCAGCCGCTTTGAGCCGGCGCACGATTTCCGCATCTCCCACCGGCACTCGATCGGCAAAGATGGCGCTGCCAGCCGTGGTGCGGACGCCGGCGGTGTCGAAGAGGTCCTTCAGCGCGATCGGGATGCCGTGCAAACGCCCCCGCCGCTTCCCGCCGGCGATCGAGGTTTCTGCGGCCTTTGCATCCGCGAGCGCCTGTTCGCCCGTGACGGTGATGAAGGCGTTCAACGCGGGGTTCAGACGCTCGATGCGCGCGAGGCAGGCCTTGGTCAGTTCCACGGGCGAAACCTTCCGCGCGTCGAGGAGGTCACTCGCGTCCATGAGCGACAGCCCGGTCAGGTCGTCAGGTCGCCTCGGAATCGGCGCCGTCTGAACGTGCGTGCTCAGCGCAGCGGCAGTGTACGCGCCGGCTGTCATTTTCAAGAAGTCGCGTCGGTCCTCGCGCATGGTGGTCTCCGTGTCGAAGTGTCCGCCTTCTGTTCGCGTAGCCGTTCAGCGTGGCCCTTGTTCTATTGTCTGCGTCCGCGCCAGCGAGCGCCGCGAGGTCTGCCTCAGCTTTTTTCGGACCACCCGGTTCCACCACATGACCGCGCCGGTCACAAACATGCCCGCGGGCGCGAGTCCGAAGAGGGCCCAGATCAACTTCGTTGTCCAGTCGCAGAGCCCGGGGCCGCTGCAAGGAATCCCTATGCCGTTGATGCGACCGAAATGCAGGTAGGCGAGCCAATAAATAACGTCGTCGACGATGCGCGTCCCGGCGTTGGCGTCAGTGGGAGGTTGGAGTCGGTCGGCGAAGTCCTGAAACGGCTCGGGGTTGCCGAGATAGGCCCCGCTTACCGCAAACAACAAGATGAATCCAAGGGTCCAGAAACCGAGCATGCTGTGCAAGTCCCAGGTGAAGCGTTGCCACCCTACGTTCCGGTGGACGGTGAGGCTTCGTCGCCACGTCTTGATCCCCGGCCACCACACGACGAATCCTGTACATGCGAGGAGGATAACCAGAAGCGCAAGGACACCGTTGACCATGCGACCCGTTCTGCCGGCGAGCAGGTCGTCGTGCAACTCCATGAGCTTGGAAACGAGCCAGATGCCGAGCGGCACCGAATCGCCCAGGTCTTGTCCGGTGTACGGATTAAAGAGGCGAATTTTGCGGTTGGTGCTGCTCTCGAGAGAAACGCTGACGGCTTGATCGGGATTCCGCGCCCGACTGACGTCGGTGACCGCGTATCCGGGATACGCGCGCGCAGCGGCCCGCTTCAATTGCTCGTCCGTTAACCGCGGGCCCGACTCGGTCACGACGATCGGGTCGCGTGCGGCTGCCCTGAAGAGCTCGTTGCGGTAGACCAGAACGCTGCCGGTCACGCTGACCAGCAGCACATACAGGCCGATGCCGATCCCGCTCCACAGGTGAAGCTGGAAGGTCGCCCTGCGCAGCCACGTAGCCTGCGGTTGCCGAATCCATCGCTGCCAATACGTCATGTGTCTCCTTGCAGACAACGGTCGCCGTTGACAGGGATAGATCGGAGCGGACGCTCACCGCGCGGCCAGATATTACCAAACGGCGCCGCGGCCGTGCGCGAGGGCTCGACAAGGTCTCCTGACAACGAATGACAGAGTCGAGTTACGGTCGAAACAGGCGATTGATTTTGACGATGAGGGCCCGGTTGGCGAGAGCGGGGAGGCGGCGGGCGAGTGTGTCCCGATCCTCGTTGAACACGACAAAGAGCTCGCTGCCGGGACGATACTCCCACCGGAGCCGCACATTCGCGCTGACGGAGTGGCTGCTGGAGTTGTACTGCAGCAGCGCGCTCGTAAACATCCGCGGCGTCATCGTGTAGGTGACGCGCGAGCCGATGAGCTGACTCGTAAATGAACCTTCCGCCAAATCGACCCAGTTGAGCAGATACGCAGGCTCGACCGACAGCCGCGATCCCGCGCTCATCCGGCCCCGGCTCATACTGATCGCGGTCTTGTGGCCGCTGTAGAACGTTCCGCGATCCACCGCGAAATTGCCGCTCACCTTCCGGCGCTGTCCAAAATTCATCTGGACGTGCACGTTGTCAAAACGATAACTGCCGACCGGCAGCGTGATACCGGGCGCGATCGCAAACAGACGCGGAAGAAATTCGTAGGTGTCGCTGACGTTGACGCTGAGGCGATCGCTGTTCTGAAACTCGATCGCGAATTCGCCGTTCGACTCGCGCGTCTCGAGGCGGCCCGTGCCGTTCGCAACGTAGGCCGTCGAGCCCGACCAGGAGAACTTGCGGACCGACTTGATCGATGTCGGCCGTGGGCTGAACCGGAACTGTCCGAAGCTGCGTCGGATGTCGTCACGCCGCACGAAGCCGACTTCCGGATTGAAGTTGTCTCCGATAACCAGGTGTTCCAGCTGGACACCGTAGCGATCGCCCGGGTAATCGATCTGGCCCCGGAAGCTGGTGTCCTTTCCCGGTCGACCGCCGGTGCGCGATCGGGCCCAGTAGGTATTCACGTTCAGATTGTCGAAGAAGCCGAACGTCCCATCGACGCCGTAGACTCCGTTTGTGCCGATTCCGCTTTGCCCGACCGATCGGCCGGTCAGCAGCAGTCCGACGCTGCTGCGCTTGAACAGATCGCGCTTCAGACGCACGACAGAGAAATTCGTGGGCCGCACTCCCGAATCTTTCCCCGTCTGAATGTCCAGGAGGCCCAGGCTGTAGCGTCCGACGCGGCCCGTCGTGCGCGCGCCGGCAACGATTGGTACCGGGCGCCCGTCATTGAGCCCGATGCGCCGGCTGTAAAACAAGATCGGTGCGTCGCTCCCTGCCGCCGCAAACCCGCCGGCCGCTGCGCCGCCGAACGCAAAGACTCCCTGGTTCTCGAGAAAGAATTCGCGCTTCTCGGGAAAGAACACGCTGAACCGCGTCAGGTTGACCTGCTGCTCGTCGGCCTCGACTTGAGCGAAGTCGGTGTTGTACGTGAAATCTGCGGTGAGGTTCTGCGTCAGCCCATACTTCGCGTCGAACCCGACGTCCCCACTCAGGTCGTTCGAGAGGGTCGGTGTGCTCGCGCGATCGGTTTTGAGGTCGGAAATGGCGTAGGGCTTGAGCTCCAGGTTTCTGGATCCGGATGGCGCCTCCAGTCCCACAAGCGTCGCGGCGAGCGATCCCTGGTAGAGTCCTGACTGCCCGCGCGCGGCCGGAACGCGCGTGATGTACGAGATCTCGTTCTTCCATCGGTTGGTGCGGAACGCGTTGAAGCCCCAGATCTGCGCGCGGCCGGGCTGATAGCGAAGCGATTTGAATGGAATGGCGAACTCGGCGATCCAGCCGCCTTCGAACCGCCCGGCCTTGACATCCCAGACCGTGTTCCAGTCGCCGTTCCATTGCCGCTCGTTTGTCACCTGCCCGTCGTCACGTCCGCCGAGGGCATTGGTGATGAAATTGAACGAGTTGCGGCGATCGTGGAAGGTGTCGACACTGAAGGCAACGATGTCGTTGCCCATCCACAGGTTCGGACCATCGCGGCGCATCTCGTTCGCAATAATCCGATCCGGCTCGCTCTCCCAGCAGCGAAACGAGACGTAGACATTGTCGGCGTCGTACGCCAGCCACATTTCGGTCTTCTCGGTTGCCGGCAAACCCTCCTGCGGCTCCTGCTGAATAAAGTCTGAAATCGGCGGCACGCTGGTGTAGAGGGGCTCGTCGAGGAGGCCGTCAACTCGCATTGGTGTCGTCACCCGAACAGCGCGAATGGTCGCGCGGCCGGACGCGTCACGAGAGATGACTGCGGGAGCGATCGGAGGCGCAGGTCCATCGAAGTCGGCCGGAAGGTCGAGCAGGAGCCGCGACGCCGCCTGCGCTTCAGGCTGGCCGGCGTGCACAGCCGGGACAATGAGAATCGTGAAGCTGCCGACCAGGAGCCAGGCCGCGGGGTGTCTCAGGATTTACTGCCCACGCTCGTTCAACTGGAACGGTGACTTGACCTCGAACCCGTCAACCTGGACGTCGATTTGATCGTCGATGCGGACTCCGACGAGACCGTCGGTCTTCTCGGTATAGGACCCAGTCCCCGGCCTGTTCGGCGTCGCGTCGACGACCGAGCCGTTCACCAGATACGACACGGCGGTTGGCGCCACCTGCACTTCGAGTGTGTTCGTCGACTTGCCGCTCGCATCCGGCTTTCTGATGGCGTAGTGAAGGGACTTGTCCATGTCGTGGACGTCGGTGCCCGCGCGGTGCCGGATCTGGAACGTGCCATCCTGCGCGATGGTGAAATACACGTAGGCCGGGGCGGAACCCTCGATGTCGGTGGCGGCGAACGCGAGGCCGTAGTACGTGACTTTGTCGCTTGGCTTCATCAGCGTGAAGGTCGCCTTCACGCTGTAAATACCTTTGACCGTGTGAGCAGGATCCCACACGATGGCGCCCGGGCCGCCCGTGATGTGGAAGCCCTTTCCCATCGGCGCGAACTTGAGAGTCGGAGTGGCGTCGGGAGCGGAGGCACTCTGGCTCCCGTCGATGCGCACCTTCCAGCCCGCCTGGACCTGCGCCGCGATCGGGACTGCCAGCGCCGCGATCAGCGCAATGAGCAAGGCACGTCGAACCATGTCGAGTCTCCTTGAGTTGATGGTGCGGATATGATATCCCTTCGGCGCCGCGATCCGCGAGACTAGAGTGCCCATAGAGACATCCACGACCGATCCGACTCGCCGCCGTTTTCTGAGCCGGATCACGAACGGCATTCTGAGCGTCATCGGCGGCGTTCTCGCGTTCATTGGCGGCGGCGCTGTCCTCTCGTCGACGGTTCGCAGACAAGAGGACTGGCTTCCGGCATCGACGCTCCTCGATCTCCCCGACAACGAACCCACCCCGGTCACGCTCACCGTGTCGCGCCTGGACGGCTTCCGCGAGGTCATCGATCGGCGGACGATTTTCCTCGTGAAAACGGGGGACTCGGAGGTTGCCGCGATCGACTCCACGTGCACGCATCTCGGCTGTCTCGTCGCGTGGGATCGGGAGGCGCAAGTCTTCAAGTGTCCGTGCCACGGTGGAGTATACGACCGGACCGGCGCGGTGAAGGACGGTCCTCCCCCCCTGCCGCTGATGAAAGTCTCCACGCGGGTGGACGGCGAACGAGTGCTCGTTCAGGTCTAGACGTGCGCGACTGGCTGGACAAGAGGACGGGTTTCCGCGCGTTGGGGAAACACCTCCTCGACGAACAGTTGCCGAGCGGCGTCGGCTGGTGGTTCGTCACCGGCAGCATCGTGCTGTTCCTGCTGTCGGTGCAGCTGCTGACCGGGGTCGTGCTGGCGATCTACTACTCGCCCTCGCCCGACTACGCGCACGACAGCGTCCGCTTCATCATGGAGCGCGTCACGCTCGGCCGCGTGTTGCGCGGTCTTCACTA
>Ga0209515_10005101_pt1 | contig 17245 bp, 18 predicted proteins | sample Subgroupgradi54m_FD_187454 | JGI IMG/M metagenome (GOLD analysis project Ga0209515, IMG submission 187454) | Subsurface groundwater microbial communities from S. Glens Falls, New York, USA - GMW60B uncontaminated upgradient, 5.4 m (SPAdes)... ...
TCTCGGGATACTGGGATTATCACTGGATTTACTGGGCAGGCCCAATTATTGGTGCAATAATTGCAGGATTGATAATGAACTATGTCTTTGTTAAAAAGGCAGAACAACAGGCAACATAATTTTAAGAATCTTAAAAATCGTTTTTGAAATGTATTATAACGGGTCAAGCGAAACTTCCAATGGACCCGTTGCACAGCTTGGATAGTGCGGACGCTTGCGGAGCGTCAGGTCGTGGGTTCGAGTCCCATCGGGTCCGCTTTCACAGTGGATCCGAGCCCTGCCTGTTTTTGACTACAATCTTACCATTTGGCAAAGTTCCGAGATACTGCCAGCCTTCTGCTATTATTTTTTCAAACTCTTCTGATGTGACAATTCTTTGATAGCTGATTTTTTCCTCATCATGCTCTTGGTTGATTTCCAAATCAAGAAATTCCTGACTCTTTCTGAAAGACTCTCGCATCTCATCCATCAGTATCTTTGGAAGTATGCTCTTGTTTGTCGTGTACTTTGCTTCAATGGAACCAGTATGTCCCATGAAAAAGACACGAAAGTCATGTGCAATCTTTCCCCTTGATTCTGCAATCAACAGCTGTGTGTCAAAGAATGCTCTTAGCACGTATGGTCTCCACTTGAAGCGAGGTCTCATAGCTTTTCTGACCTCGTATCCAATTCTTGCAGTTGACATGAATTTTTTTCCCTGATTTTTTCCTCGGTATGTTATCAGTTTTGTGGATGGTGATATTACCGAACTTTCAGGGGTGAGCATCTCTCCAGCTGCTATTCTTTCGTTAAGATATGCAAGTATCTTTTCTGTTCCTGTCTCTGTCACGAAAGTAAAGTAGACGTGTCTAGCCTTTGAGAGAGTTCTTCGAACATTGATCTTTGGAGGGATTCTTGCGAATCTTACATTTCCTAGTACGATCTCAAGTTCAGGCAGATCTCTTATCATCAGTCCGTCTGTTGCATCATGGTTCCCCAACACCTCAGGACGTAGTCCTGCTTTTGCGATTAGTGCCATTATTGCGCCAGTTCTCAGGTTTGCTCGGTTGAACAATTCTTTGAGTTCTGTTGCATCTGGAACTCGTTCGTCTGCCAGAGTCGGTGTCGCATCCACGTTTGCTATCTTGATTTTTCGTTTTACTTCGATGTCAAAGTGGTGTAGCCATGATTTTACTGAAGTGATGATCGCCTTGATGTACTGAGGAGCATTTTTTCGCTTTTCCATAGTTGTAATGGTATCCTCAAGAAGATCTGCGATTGCTCTTGGGTGTTTTTGCCCTAGTTCGATCAATTCCATTGGAGTTATCTTGTTGTTCTCGCAGAACTTGCCTAGTTTTCGCAATCTCACTTCTGCTGTTACACGACTGCTTCTGGCAAGGTTGTCATACCAGCGTCTTATGTCTTGGTTTGCAAGAAGGCTGTCTTTTTTTGTGATTTTGTTTGGTTTCTGTTTTGCAGTTGTTGTCTGATCTTCGCTTTGCGTCATTTGTTTCCCATGTTCAGACCGCACAGCTCTGCGGTCCTCATCTGCAATAGGAATGTGGTTTATCGTATTTACTCTTTTCATATATCACATTACGACAAAATTAGCAGGATCGTCTTTTTCACGGACAGGTGTTAGTTTTAGACATCCATCTTCTAACATGGTTATTCTTACTAGATTGATGGTTCTTCCATTAGCAGTATTTTGTACGAAGATCTTTGGAATAGTTACAATATAGCTAAAATTCATGCGTGAAATCCTTCTTTCTCCCAAATCAGTCTCCTTGAATTCAAATCTTGTTTCCTTTGACTTGTTGTTCACATTATACCATAATAACAGAAATTAATATCGAAATTTGTATACAAATTAAATGACAGAATGGCATTCCATCACAGCCAAATTCACATCAGAGGAAAAGAAAATTCTTGATATTTTGCGTGATTCCTATGGCTTGAATTATAATCAATCACTTAGAGCAGGAATCGAAATGTTTGCTAGGATACTTGCTATGGGTGAGTATTACCTTATGGCTGATAGCAAGATTATCAAAAAAATAAACAGAATTGGTAAAAAATCAATGCAACGTACGGACGCTGAAATTAAAAAGGCTTTGAAGGAAATACCTGTAGAGCAACAAGAAGCTGAATATGAGAAATTCTCAAGTGGTTCTGACAAAATAATTTCTCATTTTGACAAAGTCTTTGTGAAAAATAGAAAAAGAGGCAGGAAGAAACTCCCAAGAAGAAGGGGAAAACCTAGGATTTAAAACAATTCTTACGTCATAATCTGTCTTTATTAGTCTAAAACAAGGAAAATCTGATAGCTCAGTGATAGCTCAAATGGAGTACGTAATTTCAATAGCAAAAAGATACAATCATGCAAGAACTCACTACAAGGATCCACGCAACCGAGGGGTAAAGGGTGCAAAACGCGTACTTGGAATCTATGTCATAAACGAAGATGGAAAACTAGAATTCAGAAAAATATCAAGGCTGATGATTCCATACTATCGCACTAGGCTTTGGAAGAGAAGAGTCATGATTTGTCTTGAATGTGGTAGTAGGTTCATGGGCTTAGTCAAAAAAGAAACAGATGAGATATCATGTCCTTATTGTTTGGAATAGAAGGATGGAATCTCTCACTACAGATCTAAAAATCTATTTTTGAATGATTTTCTTGTTCTGTGTCACAGGATGCCCACATCTGCAACAGAAAATTGCATCTTCAGGATTCTTATAATCGCAATCTTCACAAAAAGTTAATAGAAATTCATTTGCTTGAAGTTCTTTTCTCTTCAAAACATCAGAAGGTGTTGGAACATATGCACCACTTATGAGTGATTTGTCCCCTCGGTATAATTGATTTATTTCTGATTCTCGTAGTAATCCAGTAATTCTTAGATGATGCGCACGCGAATCTCGTAAACTTTTCACATCTACATTCTTCTTTAATTTGGCAATTTCCGCAGCTGTCTTGAGATAATCCCACACATTTTGTCTGTTAAGTGGCTCGTTGGTATGTTTACTTTCAAACAGATTTTGATCAGGTTTCAAATCTCTGACATACTCTCTTATTTCTTGCCATAAAGATGGAGAACTGAATAATGCTATCTCAGGTACCTGATGTTTTCCCTTACCTCCACACTTTAAACAATTCTTATCTGAACCATGACACTCACATTTTGTCCAACCTGTTTGTGTTTCACGCAATATTATATCGTCATTCTTAAAATCGATGTCACTTTTTCTAAGATTAACCGCCTCCTCTACTCTTAACATTCCATGATAAATTATTTTTAGTAATAATTGCAGAACATTTACAGGAATTGCTGCTCTAGTTGTATGTAGCTTAGATATTTTCGGCATTGTATCAATCAGAATATCTACTTCTTTGACAGTGAGATAATTTCCTATATATGACAATTATATAGAAATTCTAACTTAGATTAGATTAAAAGTTATTGTATAATAACAAATGAAAGATAGATGTGATTCCAACTAATGAACAAGAAATAGTTTATCTTTTTTCTAGAAACCACGAAAAGTTTGGATTTGAGAAAATCAAAAATTTTAATCCGCATGGAACTCCTGATTGTATTGCAATTATGAAAGGAAAAGAAGTAGGAATAGAATTTGAATATAAATTAAATAAATTTTTCAACCACTATTTTAAAGCCAAATTTTCAAAGAAAATATATAATTATAAAATAGTAAAAGGAAAAATCCTGATCTACCAACGAAACAGCCCGCGCCGAATTATGCAAGAATTTGATAACAAAGTATATGAAATCTGGGATCCGAATAAATTAAAAATATCTCGATCTTTACTAATTCCAAATTATTCCTCTAAAGAACAAACTCCTTTAGTAATAAAATTTAAGACATTATCTAAAAGAATTCACTACATTGTTTGCTGGGATAAAAATTGTGAGTTTGATGACGACATAGAAATTATTGAGTTAAAGAATCTTAAGCTAAGCTAGATAGTAACGAGCCTTACAGTTTTTGAACTAACAGTTAGTCCGAGTCCAAGAAATTTTGTGAAGAAAATTTAACAGAAAATATGCGGTAAGCTTATCGGAGTAGCTACAAAACTCCTTTCTAAATTTTTTATTGTAAGTAAACTCTTTTAGTTATTGTTCTATGGAGTTGACAATTTCATTGTATGATTCCCTTTTCTGACATGTATTTGATGGCTGTAATGAATTCCTGCGGAGTTTCCTCGCCATTCACTACCCATTTGGTTGTCTTCATAACCCATGTCGGTATCATATGTCCTTTAATACCAATATCACTTAGAAGTTCAGAATTAGTTATCGGATGTGGTGAGTATCCTCCCCAATCTTTGATGGGCTGCATTAAATCTGCTGTAGGAGCTTGTGTTGGAGTAGCTTGTGTTGTAGGAGCTTGTGTTGGAGTAGCTTGTGTTGTAGGAGCTGGTGTTGGAGTAGCTTGTGTTGTAGGAGCTGGTGTTGTAGGAGCTGGTGTTGTAGGAGCTGGTGTTGTAGGAGCTGGTGTTGTAGGAGCTTGTGTTGGAGAATTAACAATGTTCAAAGCATGAAGGAATGCAGTGTCTTGACTCGATCCGTACGTATTCCAAGCCCTCATTATAATGTCTTGTGTACCAATTGGTTTGGCAAACACAATGTTAAATGTAACAGCTAGCTTTTGATTTTCAGCAGCAGTGGTAATAGAATAGCTCTTGATATTGCCATTCGTGTTTAGTATCTGATTTCCTGAAGTATCATATACTATACCAGTATTCGCAAATACTGGATTATGACTAGGGTCAGAAAAGTCCATGTATAATGCTACATGCGATATATCCGTAGGCCCTGCAGAATCATACAATCTGACTGTTATACTAACCTGCTGACCAGTCTGTACCGGAACTGGGGTGAATCCTTGGGCCAAGCTAGTTGAACTGTATAAATTACCGTTTATTTGTAGAGGATATTCATTTGTTCCATAACTAGTAAATGAAGGTGCTGGAGGCTGAGGACCACCGCCGGAGGGGTGGGCTGCTGGTGGTGCGGCAATTCTAGAAGATGCCAGGCTATCACTTGATGTTGCAGAATCTGTAGTAGTTATTGCTCTTCCTCCTCCTTTGGTCAAGGTATCAGATGATGTTCCGGTATCAGTAGTAATTATCGCCCTTCCTTTGCTTAACGTATCAGATGATGTTCCGGTATCAGTTCGAATGATGGTAACTGCCTTACCCAAGGTATCAGATGATGTTCCGGTATCAGTAGTAGTTATTGCTCTTCCTTTGGTCAAGGTATCAGATGATGTTCCGGTATCGGTAATAGTTATTGCCCTTCCTTTGCTTAACGTATCAGATGATGTTCCGGTATCAGTTCGAATGATGGTAACTGCCTTACCCAAGGTATCAGATGATGTTCCGGTATCAGACGGCGAGGCTGAGAAAGGAGCTGCGTATATCCTATCAACAGAGATAAAGCCTGAAATTAATGCAAATGAGAGAAGCAAAAGGAGTTCAATATTCCTAATGCTTATAAACCTTGATACCTGCCCAGTATTTTTATTCATCAATACTATACCTTAGATGTATTTATAAAAGATATATTGTTAAAACCGAGACACCAATAAGTTTGTTATATAATGTTTTTAGGTACTATTAAATGGATACCATTAAAATAGTTCTGGTGGTGGCAGATCCCAAACGGTTATCAAACAATAGAGAAATTAAATCAATATACGTAAATATTAGGCAGTGATGGAAATTGGTAATGAAGACAGTATACAAGTACTCGATAGCCGGAATAGTTTCAATTGTTGCAATTCTAATAACAGTGACAGCTCTTGGAGTTTTTGCTGTGAGTCATTACTATACCGCAAGTTCACCTCCTGTTGAAAAGGCATCTATCCAAGATAGAGTAATAGCACAACCAAACAACGGCCCGCTAGGAGATAGGGCACTAGTTCAAGACAGCGTTTCAATAACAAAAACTGCGCTAGAACAACAAATCTATGGCCCACAAATACATCCCATGTTTCTGGGAGTTGTCCATCTTGTAGCAAAACATGCAGATGGAAGCACGTTCTGGGATTACACTTCACACAACACCAGATTAGTCCAAGGGATTAACTGCTTGGAGCAGGCCATGTTTAACCCTAACAACGGCCTTCCTCTAAATACGAACGGAACTAATGTCTGTAAAGGATTGGTATTAAGAGGCACAGCTGGCTGGAACGGCTTTAATATTATAGGACTAGTCAACGGTTCATCTGGTGGAGTTATGACAGCAAATGGTTCTGACACTGCAACACTTTCAAAATGTGGTTGTGGAGCAGCTCCAGCAGGAACGAGAGCAAGCGCAAATGATGGTTTGTTACTGGCAGGAACTGTTCCCGCTAATCAAGGCGGCGCAGTACTATCTACTGTAGCAGGAACGGCAACATTCAACCAGATAACAATAACATCGCCAACATTTACGTTTACAGGTGATAAAGCAGCAGGCACTAACGTAAGAGGCGCGTTCTTGATGAACAATACGGCGGCCAACGCAGCATCTGATTCTGATGCAGCCTGGGCTGAAAACAGCTTCACGAGCATAGGTCTACTCAGTACAGATACGCTGACGGTAACCTGGACAATAACTATAAGCTAGAAATCCAAAACACATTTTTTTTATATATTCTGAATCAGAGTTCAATCTCCACTATTTAGACATGTGTGATTCTGTACTAGAAGTATCACTTAAGTTAAGAGAGTAATGTTTGTGCAAAATAGAAGATTCAGATTGTGATTTGTTAGCTAAAGATGTAGACAGTTGTTTATTATCTTTAATGGCGTCTAAAGTAGAATGAAAATAACCATTAGTTAAAATCATTGAGATTATGACTATTGTTATTGCAACTGTAATTACTACAATCTTAATGCCTTTCAAAGCAAAACAAGTCCCTGTGAGCCATTCTTTCCAGCGTGCTGAACCCCTTATAATCTAAACCAAATATTTGCCTCAAGAATGGACAATTGAGATTAGAAAATGAACTTCGAGAATTATCAGCTGTAATGAATGCGTAAGTTGAATATGAATTAGAGAACCTCCGTAGTGATCATGGGATCGTAATCAAAACTACTAGAAGAATTGGAAAATAATACTAGTTTAAAGAAAAAATTTGGAAAGGAGTTTTGTAGTGAGTCTTACAGGACTCACTCTTCATTCTCAACTAGAAAATACCGGGTGTGGGTTTACTTAAATTAGTTTAATACCTACTGGTTTGGATGACTTAATTTCCATTCACAGAAGCTATGGAGTGCATGATATACGTAAAATTGCTTATTCATATTATCATGATCATCTTTTGTGTTCATGCTGAATCCATAGGCTATGGCAAGCAATCCTTCAGACTGTGGTGTCAGCGATCTGTTTGGAGTGTCTGCTCCTCTTACTATCTTAGCAAGCTCAAGCAAAGCTGGATCTTTTTTATCCAAACCATATTTCTTTACAATCGCATCAAAGGAACATTCCTCTCCGTGATGACCAAGCTCTACATTTGGCACATCAAATGGAGTCGCATTTTGTTCCTTTGCAACCTGCATCACCTTGTCAGCGGGAACAAAGAGAAACTCAGCATCCTTGTCTACAAAATTCTTGATTAACCAAGGACAAGCTATTCTGTCTACTTTTGCATGTTCTCTTGTAACCCACTTCATAGAATCTTACTGATGTTTTACAATGTAGATAATCTACTTAATTAAGAGTTGTTCGATGATATTAAAACTGAAATGATCCAATCAACACGCATGCATCAACAGATGATCTTTTCTTATTCAAGTTCATACACGAAAAAGTTAATCTGTTTAACTACATCTAGTTATGTGCATCATGTGGTAGAATTATTCGATGTCTGCCTACTACTGGAGTTCGCGTGATAAGAAATGAGTACATTGCCAAAGGTTGGAGGAATTCTCTTCATACTTGTAGCCACATCAGTTGCGCTATTGGTAACCATTGTATTTTATTCCCAAGAACAAATTAGACAACAAAGCAGTATTATTGAGACTGAACGAATTGTAAAAGTTAATCAGCTTGCCAGTAGAATTGATCTCATAATAACTAATGCAGAGAAAATTTTGGAAAACGCGGCAAAAGATGAGAATATCAAGAATTCTCCCTACATATCTTCTATTGATAAAAACTTACATGGAATTCCGGAAAGTGTTGATAAAGAAAAGAGGATAGTAATTCGAAATATTCTTTCAACATATCAGGATTTTGAGAGCATGGGCTATATTCTGCCTAACGGCGATATCTATTTCGTGGAACCATACGACCTTCAGAAAACTCTGTCGATGTCGAACTTCAGTTTCAGAGATTATTACAAGGCGGTTACAGCTACTCATGATACCTATGTGGGTTCCATAATAGTTTCAGCTGCTACAAATCATCCAGTGGCTACAATTGCAGTACCCATTTTTTCTGAAAATGGTTCAATGGTAGGGATGCTTTCATCTGGAGTGGACTTACAGACAATACAGAAGAGACTCAAAGAACTACATTCCTATGCGAACGAACGGATTTTGGTTGTGGACAATAACAAGGCACTTGTGGCAGATTCGGCTGCTGAAGCTGGTTATAAAAGTGGACAAATATTGCCAGAAATTGGAGCAATACAAGATGCCTTAGCTGGAAAAAATGGAACAACTGTTGAGTCAATAAATGATCAAAAAATGTTTCTGGCTTACCATCCGATAAGGGCCGGTCAAAATACATGGGCTGTAGTTTCTATGCAACCTTATGATGAAGCTTTTCAGTCTGTGAATGCTACTATACAGGAATCATACACTTTGGGAATTTTAATTTTGATAATAACATCACTTTCAAGCTATTACGTGTATAGAGGATTCCAACTCCAACGCAAAATAACAAAAGAACTTGAAAAAGCTAATCAATTTCTTCATCATGCTCAAGAGGAGCTGAAAGCAGTAGACAAATCAAAAGAAGAATTTTCTGCAATGGTAACGCATGAGCTAAAGACACCTCTTGTTCCCATAATAGGATACTGCAAGATGCTCAAAACATCAATGCTAGGCAAGCTGAATAAAGAAGAAGCAGATGCAATAGAAGTAATAGAAAAGAATGCCAAATCACTTGAGGATCTCATTAGTGACATAATGGATGTCCATAAGTTGGATATAGACAAAATGAAATTTAGCTCTGAAAATTTGTCTCTTAATGAGTTCTTTGAAACCCTTGATTCTAGCTACAGGAAGGTCTTAAAAGACAAGGGAATAGAATTTGTCACAAAGTTATCTGTCAAGGACATTTCAATACATACCGACAAGACAAGATTAAGACAAGTTTTTGACAACCTTATTAATAACTCGATGAAATTTGTTTCTGAAAATAAGGGGTTAATTGAGGTAGGTGGATACGAGCAGAAGGATGGTTTAATTCTTTACGTAAAAGACAATGGCATTGGTATTCCAAAAGATAAACAAAGTGAGCTATTCAAAAAATTTTATCAAGTAGATACTTCAGAACGAAGAAAAATAGGTGGCACTGGCTTAGGGCTAGTGATATCTAAAGGGATTATAGAGAAACTAGGAGGGACGATATGGGTTGATAGCGATGGAAAAACAGGCACTACATTCTACTTGAAATTACCACCAATTAAATGAGCAAAATGGTGTCAACAATATTGGCATCTATAAATTGCAAAAATAGTATTATATGATTATATTAATTTGAATAAATATTTAGATAAATGTAAAATACCCAAGTGTAACTTAACAGTACGTACTGGATATTATAAAGCAGTTTTACAATGAAAAAGTTGAATGAAACTACTGTTAATTGATGATAATAAAGACATTACAACAATGTTTTCAAAGTACTTTACTCAGAAAGGACATTCCTGTTCCATTTGTAATAATGCTCAAAATGGTCTTAATATGATTACAACTGGCCAATATGACGTCGTCTTGCTGGACTTGGCTATGCCAGAATTTTCAGGCACAGATATAGTTGATGCGTTGTATAAAAGCGGTAAAATCGCAAAATTGAACATAGTTGCCTTGACAGCTTCTTCGATATCAGTGGATAACGAAGAACATTTGAAGAAAATGGGTGTTCGCTCTGTACTAAAGAAGCCAATAGATCCTGACGAACTTTTGGACTATCTGCGACAATTTGATTTAAAATTAGTCCAATGATAAAGTGAAAATATGGTTTCGTTTGAAACCATCTCCTTGAGCTACGACAGATTAAATTAATTCATCAAAAGCTGACTTGGGAGTTGGGAACATGATACACGATTCCTTTTCATTTAGTATGATAAGAACCGTGACGTTTTCTTTCATCCTCCTTTCAATAAGGCCTTGATCTTTTGCGATAGTAGAGACCTTTGACTTTTTATCATAAAGCCGTAAGAGTATCCCAATATTGGAGTACAAAAGTTATGAATGCCTTTGCGTATCCACATCCCTGACATTCGACATACCCATATCGATCCATTGTATTCTCTATGTTCCCGGCAATATGAATAAGACTATGTAGAATAGCTAAGCATTTACAAAATCAGCTAAATTGATCTTATCAGTTCATTGTTACCTTGTAACAACCACGTAAAAATATGGTTTCGTTTGAACACTATCTCCGTGAGCTACGACAGATCCAATTAATTCAGCAAAAGCTGACTCGGAAGCTTGAAACTGCACAGGATTTGGATAGACCAGACATAGTAAAGGAGGTAGTAGATGATCTGGACCATGTCAATAATTTCGCAACAAGTTTAACACAGACATTATCAACTAAAAAAATCGAACGCGAACTCCTAACTAAACTGAACCATGAATTGCGGACTCCCTTGGTTCCTATTAAAGCATATACAGACATGTTATTGTCAGAAAAATTTGGACAATTATCAGATGAGCAAACAAATAGACTCAGAGTTGTAAACTCTAGCATAAAGCAACTTGAAGAAGTAGTTACTAATCTTCTTAATGAAAAACAATTCAATGTAACAGAAAGTGAAAAGAAAGATCAGCCAGATTCCTCACAGGTGATCAAAGAGCTAGAGCAGGAAAAAATGGTTCTGGGCAAGATGGTTCAAAATGAAGAAAAAAGGAATATCCAACTTTCTAGAAAGCACGTCTTGACAATAGCTGGATCCATTGCGGTGATTGGGATTGTAATTACTGCTTATTCTTTATTTGTGGTTGAACTAGTAGGCCAAGAATATAAAGTTCCTAATACAGGTTCAAGAAACGACGGTTATGTCATACAAAATTTGAAGGGTGACACAATTAATACGTGGTTGTCATGGAGGCTCGTTGATGGAACTGTATTACACGTCAACGTAATTGATGCAGATAAATATCCTGGAAAACTTGACTTGATTAAGGAAGTTGTCTTGTCGCAAAAAGCTGTCGAGATTGACGATTCTTTATTACATAAAGGACCTCAAGGAACAACTTCAACTTATTATGTAGGATGGAGCGGGGCTCTTGCTCAATCAACAAAGGTTCCAACCCAATTGTATATCCCTAGCAAACTTGATGTAATCGAGTCATCAACAGGAGCAGGTGATATCACGATCAGGCTGACTAATGTACAAAGTGGTGATGGTTATTCGGGATTTACAAAATCGATTGCAGACCAATTTCAACATCAGATACTCAAATCTGAAATTACAATCTATGAAGTTGACAAACTAAGCAATGAACAGTTTAAAACAATATTAAGACATGAGTTTGGCCATGCTCTGGGTCTTGCCCATTCTAGTGCGCCAGAAGATTTGATGCATGTCACAATTCAGACAGAATATCCATACATATCTCAATGCGATATTGACACAATAAAATCACTTTATAATGGCAATGAAAAATCTGAAGTTATCTGTCAGAAATAACAATTCTAACTTTCCTTAAAATAAAAAATTTGAAAGGAGTTTGTAGCTACTCCAGTAAGCTTACTGCACATTTTTTGTAAATTGTTTTCACAAACCCTCGGTTCTCGGACTGACTGTCAGTTCAAAAACCATCGGGTCCACTCTAACTGTTAGTCCGAGCCCTGCCTGGGTTCAGACCTGTTAAGAGTTTAAAATCTGATGTAGAACACAATGTAATTGAAATCAATATCAAAGAGAGATATTGACTGGGGCTATTGGCATTGTCAAAACCAGAACTATGGTAGTGGCAGAAAAGACTATAGCTCCCATAACCAGAAATATCATCTGCATTTTTTTAGAAGCAAAAACTCTGCCAATTCCCTCCAGAAAAGAAACACTGGCATACATGGATATAAAGAAAACATAGTTTGACGCAGTAGCACTCATTTTATCTGCATTTTGAGATTTTTCATCGGCTAATTGTAAAAAACTGTTTACTTTTTCAGAGTCTGATGAAAGTGGATATTCTGGCATGTTAAATGGTGTAGTCTTTGCTGTAGTATTGTTAAAAGGATCTGTCTTAATCCATGCATCAAAGGCAGCTCTCATTTCAGGCCGAAAACTGTTCTTGTAATAATCACTTAATTTTTGATCATGATTAGACACTGCGTCAAGATACCCAGTAAATGCAATTGCATCAATTACCGTGGACTGTCTTTCTTTTAATTCAGCCGTTGTAAATTCACGATGTGCAGTGTTTGCCTGTTTTAATTCAAATGTCAATGCACTGCTCCATAACTCGTGTTGATAACCACACCAAGCTGATACCACCACTGCCAATCCAAGTATGGTGGCATAAGCAAGATCCATCTTGTCTAATTTACGGTTTTTGTCATCTGATGACACTAGGTAATCATCAATATTTCAAAAGGCGTTCTCTAGAGTTAAGAGTTGCTAAATTACACCATAATTTACGATATCTACATAACGAGATGTTTATAGTTCGTACTAACATTGTACTATATGCAACGTTCGGCCTCTACAATATCTAAAAAGTTGTACCAAGTAATTTTAGATAAGGATGAAGATGGACTGGTATTTGCAAGATGCAAGGAGCTTCATGCTAATGCAGAGGGAAAAACTGAAGCACAAGCAAGATCTAATATCAAAGAAGCAATTGCATTGATGGTAGAGGATCTAGGCAAAGAGAAAGGTTACAGTCTCAAATTCGTCCGCAAATATTAGTTGAGTAAACTTCCACGCGTTACTGGCAATAAGATGATAAAGTATCTTACCAATAAGAAAGGATTCAGGATTTCACACCAAAAAGACCGGCATGTATGATTAAACTATTATCTCGTGTACTATTTTGTGTTCGATTTTATTATTCTGATCCTTGCTTACGCCGTATGTCTTTTTTATGAGGTCTTTTACCAGTTCAACGTCAGATTCAAGTAACTTTTCGTATGGATCATTGCCCACAAATCTTTCAAAAGAGCCCTCTTTCTCTTGCTTTGGAAGATCCACGTCATCATAACTAATGAAATATTCTGCAGATATTTTTGCAGAACATTTGTCTTTTTTATACTGCGATTTTTTGATGTGAACTGGCAGCTTCTTTTCTATGTCTGTCAGAATAATCAAAGGATCGTATCGTCCGCCTATGTAATAAGGCGAATCTGTTGTAGTAAAATCGAATCTAACCTTGCACTTTGCTTGCATGTCTAGTGTGTACATACCATCAATAAGAATGGTCTTAAAGTTCAGAAAATTCATCACGATTTGATGTAAAAATGAGAAAATCATGAAAATACTCTAGTTCTTATTGGCAGACAAACTAACACATGTTGGATATTGTATGGTTTTACAAACTTTCAACACTGGTACTCGATGTGCACGCTGTGGAAAAAATTCAATGTTAACTGATAATGCGACTGGTGAAAGATTTTGTGGAGGATGCGGTTTTGTTATTTCAGAACGCGTTGAGGAATCAGGTCCCGAATGGCGTTCGTTTTCAAAAGACGAATACGATGATAGAAGCAGGACGGGTTCACCAACCTCGCTTGCAATGCACGACATGGGACTTGCTACAATAATTGATCATGCAAACAAGGATGTGACTGGAAAACCTTTGTCAGCTTCTATGAAAAGCATAATAGAACGTCTTAGAACATGGGATAGTAGAAGTCAGGCACATGAATCTGCAGACAGAAACTTTAGACAGGCATTTAGTGATCTTGGTAGACTAAAAGACAAGCTTGCACTTTCAGATGCAGTAATAGAAAAGACAGCCTACATCTACAGAAAGGCACTTGGCAAGGGTCTTGTCAGGGGAAGATCAATTCCAGGCATTCTTGCAGCAGCACTATACGCAGCATGCAGGGATAGTGAAACACCAAGAACATTAAACGATGTCTCAAGTGAAATAAACATCAAAAAAAAGGAGGTTTCACGATGCTACAGGCTCCTTTTGCGTGAACTTGATCTAAAGATGCCAGTGGTAGACCCAATAAAATGCATGTCTAGGATAGCAAGCAAGGCTGAACTAAGTGAAAAGGTAAAACGAGGGGCTCTTGCAATCTTAAATGATGCAAACAAGATGGAAATTACAGCTGGTAAAGATCCCATGGGACTTGCAGCATCTGCATTGTATCTTTCATGTGTTATGAGCGGAGAAAACACGACACAAAAAGTTATTGCAATGGCAGCTGGGGTTACCGAAGTTACAATACGAAACCGGTACAAGGGACTAAGAGATTCACTAAAAATCTAACCTTCTATCTAATTCATGATCAATTATATCGATCTGCAGATTGCCATCCCTTGTGGCAAAATAGCATAGGTATAAGGGTTAGACTTAATGGTGTAATACATAAGCCAAAATTCTATTTTGCTTAAAGTGTTGGAAGCATATTCTCGTGATGTTGGGAGAGGCATAGCACGCCTTGATAACGATTCTACGAATTCACTTAGCGCAGCAACCGGTGATGTCATTGAAATTAAAGGAAAAAGAAGAACTGTTGCAAAATGCATGCCGCTTTATCCATCAGACGAAGGAAAGGGAATTATCCGAGTTGATGGTCTTGTACGAAACAATTTGGGAGTAGCAGTAGGCGACAAGATCGAAGTCAGAAAGATAAAGGCAGTTCCTGCTGAAAAAATCATCGTCGTACCACTTGAAGCAAGTCCTCCAATAGATGAAAGATACCTTACAGACTCGCTAGAAAACACTCCATTGACAAAAGGTGATAACATAATGGTACCGTATTTTGGTGGCAAACTGACTTTTCAGGTAATAGGAGTCACACCAGTAGCTGATGCCGTGATTGTAACCGAAAAGACACTATTTCATATTGGAGAAAAAAGCGATTCTATTCAAGGTGTTCCACTGGTATCGTATGAAGATATTGGAGGTATGGCTGGTGAGATAAAAAAAGTTAGAGAAATGATCGAGCTTCCAATGCGGCATCCAGAGATTTTTGAAAAGCTTGGAGTTGAAGCTCCAAAAGGTGTGTTGCTTTTTGGAGTGCCAGGAACTGGAAAGACTCTTTTAGCTAAAGCGGTAGCAAATGAAAGCAATGCCCACTTTATCAGTATATCAGGCCCTGAAATTATGAGTAAGTTTTATGGAGAGAGTGAAGCAAGACTAAGAGAAATTTTCAAGGAAGGAAGAGAAAAATCACCCACCATTATTTTTATTGATGAAATAGATTCTATTGCTCCAAAAAGAGAAGAAGTAACAGGTGAAGTTGAGAAAAGGGTAGTTTCACAGTTACTCTCTCTCATGGATGGTTTAGAGGGAAGAGGAAAAGTAATTGTCATTGCAGCAACAAACAGACCAAACGCATTAGATCCAGCCCTTAGACGACCGGGAAGATTTGATAGAGAAATTGAGATCAGAATACCAGATAAGAAGGGAAGACTCGAGATACTTTTGATACATACAAGAAACATGCCAATGACCGAAGATGTAAACTTGGAAAAACTTGCAGCAGTAAGCCACGGATATGTAGGAGCTGATTTGGAATATCTTTGTAAAGAGGCAGCAATGAAATGTTTGAGAAGATTATTACCAGAAATTAATTTAGCAGATGAAAAGATCCCAATTGAAACTTTGGAAAAGCTTGTTGTAAATGGAGAAGATTATCAGTTTGCATTACGTGAAGTTACACCAGCGGGAATGCGTGAGGTTTTCATTGAAACACCTGACATAAAATGGGATGAGGTAGGAGGATTAGAAAATGTAAAACGCGAACTACAAGAAGCAGTAGAGTGGCCAATGAAATATCCTGCACTTTACGCCAAACTGGGTCACAGAATGCCGCGTGGAATTTTACTTTATGGACCAAGTGGCACTGGGAAGACACTTTTAGCTAAAGCAGTAGCAACAGAAAGCGAAGCCAATTTTATTTCAGTAAAGGGTCCTGAGTTACTATCAAAATGGGTTGGAGAATCAGAACGTGGAATACGAGAAATATTTAGAAGGGCAAGACAAGCTTCACCATGTGTAATATTCTTTGATGAGATTGATTCTATTGTCCCAATAAGAGGAATGGGGGAAGGTGCTGTTACCGAAAAAGTTGTCAGTCAGCTCTTGACAGAACTTGATGGCATTGAAAGTCTACATGGAGTGGTGGTTCTTGCAGCAACAAACAGAGCAGACATGATCGACAGGGCACTGATAAGACCTGGAAGATTTGACAAGATAATACTTGTACCAATGCCAGAGAAGGAGGAAAGAATCAAAATACTAGAGATAAGCTCGAGAGGAATTCCTATTGATAAAGAAATGAGAGTTGGAGGCGTCAAGAACCTAGATTATGTAGATCTAGAGAAAATTGCGGAATCTACTGAAAGTTTTAGTGGGGCAGATGTTGCTGCTATTGCCAATACCGCAGCATCTATAGTCATACACGAGTTCCTTCAAAAATATCCCGACCAGAAAGAGGCCGAAAAGCAGGCAGAAAGTGCCAAAGTGACCATGAAGCACTTTGAAGCAGCTGTCCGAAAAGTTAGGACTCAAAAAGAGCTAAAGGTTGGTGAAAAGTTAGCTGTACCATACTACAGATAATTTTCATAAACTTGCTGTTTAAGATCAGCATTTGAGCCACAAATGCTTTGTTACGATGAATACAAAACCAGATTTTCTGTCATCTTTGTTTAAGAAAAATTTCTAAAACTCAAGTTAAATTGGATGGTATTTTTGTAGTGAATCTCAATTCTGAAAACAAAGTACTATTTTTAGGGAATGGTAGTAGATTTTGCCAAAATATGAGGATGGAGGTTTGAATCAGTGAGTTGTTCGAGAATATCTTCTTGCTAACGTGTATAACGTTAGACCCAAAATGAAACCAAAAGACAGGTGTATAAGGACTGAGCCTGCCAGTAAATTGGACATCATTTG
>Ga0209515_10005103_pt1 | contig 17243 bp, 12 predicted proteins | sample Subgroupgradi54m_FD_187454 | JGI IMG/M metagenome (GOLD analysis project Ga0209515, IMG submission 187454) | Subsurface groundwater microbial communities from S. Glens Falls, New York, USA - GMW60B uncontaminated upgradient, 5.4 m (SPAdes)... ...
TTCTTCGTCGGGGAGCAATTCCATCATAATGACAGTTTTATCATGGGTCCGGTGTGGGTGGTGGCCAGCGGTTTGACCCCCAATTGGGACGTGATCAGCCAGTACGGCTTCGGCTTTCCTTATGTGATGCACGCTCTGGCACACCTGCTTGGCGGCATTTCTTATGAGTCGGTTTTTTTGGTGATGGTCCTGATGACCATTGTTTATTATATGGGATGGTTTTGGCTCCTGCGCCGCTGGTTTGACAGCGTGGCCTTAGGCCTGGCCGCGGTGATACTGGGGATCAAGTGGCAGATGTTCCATCCCGGCGTCTATCCTTTTGTTTTTACTTATGCCGGCACAACGCCGGTGAGGTTTGTATTTGATCTGTTGTTTTTCGCGTGTTTGTACCGGCATTTGAGCGGTCAAAAGCAGCCATGGTTTTGGCTGGCCGGGATCGCGGCCGGCGCGCAGATCTGGTATTTGACTTCGGAGGGGGTTTATTTGACATTGGCTTGGTGGTTTTATGCGGGCTGGTTGTTTGTGGAAGCCAAAGGTCTGCGGCAGTCAAAGACATGGCGGTCCTTGGTTTTTTCATTGACGCTGCCTTTGGTGTCCGCGCTGGTCCTTTTTGCCCTGACCGCGGGCCCGGCGGTATTCCAAAGCGCGTTCTGGGCCAATATGAGAGAATTTGCCCAATATTTTTTCAGCGGTTTTGGGGTCATGCCCATGACCACCGACCTAACAGACCGTGAATTCGGCGCGTCTTTGATGGGTTTTCTTTTACCGATCGTTTATGTGATGACGATCATCATGGCTTCCATTTTGATTTATAGCAGGGCCATGGGCCGCAGCGCCCTGATGGCGGTCATTTTGGCTGTTTACGGATTGGGGCTTTACCATTATTATGTCACACGCTCCACCTTGACCAGTTATCTGGTGGGTGGGCTGCCGCTGGCCTGGATCATCGGTTTTTGGCTGAAATACATCAGCACCCGGTGGGCATTGCAGGCGCGCCGCTGGTTTTACATATCACTGTTGGGCGCCAGCTGCTTTGCGTTGGCGACCACGCATTTGTTCGTCGCCTACCCTGATATTTTAAACTGGTCGCGCAACCCTTACACCGACCCGCTGGTCGCCATGCCCCTTAAAGACGGCAGGCCTTATTTTTACCATTTGTTCAGGGACATTCCCGCGCCGTTTAAATTTAACGTGAATGTTTTTGGAAAGGCCGATGACGGCTTGAGGTCCGAAGCCGACTTTTCCTCCGATGACGCCCTCATCGAGTATTACCGCCAGGCGTCGGATTTCAGCCGGGACGCGGCATTGATCCAGAGATACACTTCCGCCGGACAGCGGGTCCCGCTGATCTCAAGTTTTGAGATCAAAATGCTCATGGACGCCGGGCGAAAGCCGTATTTTTATTATTTTCCTTTGATCATTTCAAGGCCCATGACCATGCGCGCTTTGGCGAAAACCAGCATTTACACGACCGGCCAACTGCGAAAGACGATCAATGCCCTGGAACGTGACCGCCCGTCCTACATATTTATGGAAAAAATGTTCACCGTGCGGCCCCTGCCCGATTATTTTTATCAAGAATATACGTCATTCCTGCTGCTGACGGATTATGTCCTCAAGAATTATGAGCCGGTGGACGGGGGACAATACCTGGTGGCGATGAAACGCAAGGAATAAAACCATCATGGACCGCAGGGAACAGATCAATACCTGGCTTCTGGCTGCCGCTATTTTGGTTATCGGCCTTCAATCCCTTTTGGTCATGGGCCTGATCGCTTCATGGCTGCCCGCGGTATACACCTGGCAGACGGCGGATTTTTTCCTGCGGAGCCGCGTGAATTTCCCCCACGAATACGATCTGTTCATCTTTCGCGCTTTTGTTCTGCTCAATGCGTCATTGGCGATCGCCGGCGTGTTCTTGTTCGGCAAGCGCCTGCGTGAGGAGCGTTTGACTAAAACCCTGGTCCGTTTTCTGTCCGTCGCAGGCCTCTTGGCCATGCTGGGGTTTTGGGCGGCGTTCAATAAAATAGTCAACGGTTCGCCCTTTGCGTTAGGGTGGAATGCCGGCCTGTTCTGGCCGCCGCCGCATGTCCCGCAATTGCCGTATTTTCTCCCTCTGCGTTATGGCGCCGTTGCCGCGTTCACGTTCAGTTTCATTGTCCCCATCGCCTATATGGCGGTCTTGTTCCATGCGTTTGAAAACAAGATGCGCAGATGCGCCGCGTTGGCCGTTTGCGGTCTTGTTTTATTTTTCGGCTATATGCGTTATCCGTTCACCGGGGCCCTCTTGTTTGCGTCTTTGCCGCTTTTGTTCGCGCTGGTGTTATGGTGGGTCAGGCAAAAACCATGGCCGTTGTCTTCGCGCAATGCCGTTGCTGTCCTATGCGGCATGCAGGCCGCGTTGCTGTGCGTGTGGGCACAAGAACAGATGAGGATGCCGGTGGCGCCGGCAGATTTTTCGATGGCCGTTTATGGAATTTTTATCCTTGCCGCGTCGGCCTGTTACAGCGCCATAGTTTTTTGGCGCCTGCGCGTCCCGTGGGCCATGGCTGTTTTCCAACTAACGCTCGTGTCCCTGATGGCACTGGCCTGGTTTAAACTCGTCGTCTACGACTATCGCGCGGACTTGGCCAGATTTTGGTTCAAGGCATTGGGGATCTTGACGATCGCCCAGCCATTATTATGGATCATTGTCCGGCGAATACCGATGCCTCGTCCTAAAAGCTGGTGGCCGGATGTGCTGATCGCGAGTGTGATCGCAGCCTGTGTTTACGTGCCGGATACGGAAGCGCTGCTGGCGCATATGTTTTTGGGTGAGCATTTGCATCATTTTGACCATTTTATCATGGCTCCGGCCTGGGGCATGCTGCAGGGCAGCGTGCTCGATGTGGATGTGCGTTCCCAATACGGCATCGGATCCATCGCCGTATTCAACGGATTAATGGCGTTGATGGGAGGGATCTCGTATGTGCACGGGTTGGCCGCAGTGATATGGCTGTGCACCGTGTATTTTGTGCTGGTCTATGTGTTTTTACGCCGTTGGCTGCCGGGGCGCTGGTTGGCAATCGCCTGCTGGGCGATGATCTTTAAAGCGCAAATCGCCTTTGAACTGGCTTTTCCGGTGGTATTCACCTATCCTCAGGCCACTGTGGCGCGGCAATGGCTGGACGTCCTTTGGTTCATTCAAATGTTGTATTTTATGGACAAGCAAGATGCGCGCTGGCTGGCGGGGGCCAGCCTCACCGCGGGGGCGGCATTATGGTATGTCCCTTCGACGGGGTTTTATTTGGGCATGGCCCATACTGTGATGGTTGTCATGGCGGGCCTGCGTCAGGAGACGCTGCGCCGGCGTGTAGTCGCCTGTGTTTGGCCAACGGCATTGATGATCATTTCCGCCGTGGTATTGTATGTCTTTACCTGCGGGGTATGGTTTTTCCGGCCGGTGTTTTGGCATAATCTGAAAGATTTCTTCCAGACCCTCATGCTGGTGAGTACGGCCCCCATGATGAGGGTCATCGTGGATCAAACATGGGACGCATTGATCTTTTGCGTGATCGTTCTGATGTATACGGCCACGATCATCAAGGTGGGTTTGGATTATTTAAGAGGTCGCGATCACCGTCGGGAGTGGTTTTTATTGGGCTTAAGCGTGTATGGGCTGGGCAGCCTGGAACATTATGTGCTCTTAAGCCTGGGCAATAATTATTACACGAAAGCGTTGCCGTTCTTTGTTATTTTATTTTATTGGTTGGCGAAAGCATTGTCCTGCCTGGCATCGCTGTGGCAGCACAGGCTTAAGGGGGCCATTGCCGGGGCGGCGCTGGCAGCGCTGGTGACCAACCATAGTTTTATCGCATATCCGGGCCTGTTGAATATTTCCCGTAACCCTTTATTGGATCCGCGGGTAGCCAGGCCTCTGCCGGATGGTCGTCCATATTTTTTTCATAAACACCGTTATTTCCCTCCACAGAATTATTTACCCGTCAACTCCCTTGGCCAGGCCGATGACGGATGGATGACCGAGGGACAATTCAAGGATCATCGGCAATTGATCGCCTATTTCCGTCAGTATACGGATTTTACCATTGACGCTGCGTTGATCGATGCGTTGACTTCTCCGAAGGACCATGTACCGCTGATCAGCAGTTATGAAGTCATGATCCTCATGCAGGCCAAGCGCCGCCCATTCTTTTATATCTTTCCTTTTTTGGATGACCGACCGATGCGCATTCGTTCTTTTGGGGTGGATTTATTGCACACCCGCCAACAATTAAGTACGATCATCGCGGATTTTGAACAACGCAAGCCGCCGGTCGTATTTATGGAGAAAATCATGCTCCTTGATCCGGACCGGAATTGGTATGAAGAAACTGCGCCGGGACTGATGGGGCTTTTGCGTTACGTCAAGGCGCATTATGCGCCGTTTGCCCAAGGACAGTATTTGATCGCTATGCGGCGCAATAGTCTTCAATAAGGAAGAGAACAATGGACAGGTCTGAAAAAAATGATCGTGCGATCGCCTGGTTGGCTGCGGTGGTCTTTTGCGAAAGCCTGCAATGGCTGATCGTTCTCGGCGTTATTTCCCACCATGTGCCGATGGACACGTCTTATTTTATGATCAGAGCCTTCGACAAGGTCAAAGAAGGGTTCTTTTTGACCCGCCAGGTGTTGTTGTATCGGGTTTTTGGCGTTCTCAATGTCTTATTGGCTTATTGTTCCTGGCGTTTATTCCGCAACCGTTTGGATGATGCGCATTTTGTGCGGGGACTCAAATGGTATGTATGGTTGAACTTTTTATTGATCGCCTGGCAGGTGACAGGCGTGTTCCAAATTGTCACCAAACATTCGGCGCCGTGGGCTTGGGGAATATTGTATGCCGGTATAGGCATGGCCTTGATCACGCGGTTATTTTGGAAAGAAGTATTGCATTTATGCCAAAGCCGTTCTTTGGGACAGACTTTGGGTCAACGGCGCTGGATCATTGACGCATTTTTTTTGGCGGCCATTACGGCCGTATTGATGTGGTTGACCCACGGTCATGTGCTGGCGGGCGCCAAGGTTTCCTTATATATGGCAGTTTTATATGCGGGCTTAAGAGTATGGGGGATAAACCCCTTGATCGCCGCCGTTGGTATTTATTGCGCAGTCAAATGGATTTTCATTTACGCAGGGATGGGAGCGGCTTTTCGGATGGATGCGGCGCTGTTGCTGCTGATGGCTTTGTATTGCCGGCAAAAGCAATGGCGCTACATGCTTGGGGCCGCATTGCTGACGGGGTTGATGCTGGTATGGGAGCCGCTTTACGCATTGCCGCAGATCGTTATGATGATGGTTTTTACGGGACCGGGGATTTTCGGTGAACCGAAGAACAGGTTCAAGGCGAAACTATGTTGGGTTCTCCCCTGGTTGATGGGACTGGTGGCCCTTCAATGCGGATGGTCGGATACAAAAATCGTGCTTGCGTTGGCAAGACAGGTGATAGCGGCATTCCAGGGGACGGACAATGTCCCCTGGTATACGCCGCTTTTTTCAAGGCAGTTTTTTATTTTTACCGCCGGGTTGGCCGTGCCTTTGTTTTATCTGTTTTTTATTTTGGTCACGGGCGCACGGACCGCTTTACATAAAACCATGGCCCGTCATTGGCTGGCCGTCGCATGGGCGGTCTATGGGTTATTATGCCATGGGGCTTATGCGTACTTGTCCGTGCCGCGCATGTATTATTTCATATCCCTGCCGCTGGTTGTCCTGGGCTGTTATACGGTACAGGCGTGCTATGAGCGCCTGCGGCGTCCGGCAGCGTTGGGAGATCCGCAACGCATGACCGTTAATTTGGGTTTGGCCTCGTGGATGGTGGTTGTGCAGGTCGTTCAGGCGGTCATTTATATCCGCCAGGCTTTTGGTTATAGCCCCGTTCATGAGCCGGCTGTTTATACCTGGGGGATCGCCGCGGCCGTCACGGCGCAGGCGGTGTGGGTGATCCGGTGGCGGGACCGGTGGGCAAAGCCGGACCTAATGCGGCCATGGTTTGGATTGATTGCGACGGAAACGCTCCTGGTGACATTTCAATTATGCGCCTTGTGGCAAATGTTCATTTATAGTCCCCGTTCCCAGCTGGCCCAAAATGTTTTGGCGGTCTTGATCGTCATTAGCCTTGTCAATAAAGTATTCTGGCCGCAGGTGCGCCGGCTGGGCGCCGCGATCATGCAATGTGTCCTTGACCCGGTCTGGACCGGTCCTTTGAGGTTCTGGGCGGACGCGGCATGTATTTTATTCATTGCGGCGCTGATCTATGTGCCGGACCCCGAGGCGGCCCTGGCCAAAATGTTCATGGGGGAACATTTCCATCACTATGACATGATGGTCATGGAACCCGCGTTTGCCTGCCACATGGGCAACCTTTTATATATAGACACGTTCACAACTTATGGCTTTGGTATGCCCTTGATTATAGCCCGGCTGGCCGAAGGACTGGGCGGTTTTTCCGATCTGACCGTTTTCAATATCATCATGGTGTTGAGTATCTTGTCCTTCATTTTCTTTTACGTGTTCCTGCGCTATTGGCTCGGGAGCATTATATTGAGCCTGGCCGCGGTTTTGATCGGCATCAAATGGCAGATGTTCTACAGTTTTGCCTATCCGATGACCTTCACCTACGCGAACTCAACGGCATTGCGTTTCGGCACGGACGTGCTGTTTCTGGCGGCCATGATCATGCACATCAGGACTCATCGGCAAATATTTTTGTGGCTGGCCGCCTTGAGCGCCGGATTCGCCGTGTTCTTTATCGTCTCGACGGGACTCGACTTGATATTCGCCTTTTGGGCCTATTTGACCCTGCATTTGGTGTCCAGGCAATGGCGGCCTTACGTGATGCGTTCGGTATCCCAGTGGTGGCAGACAGGCCTGATGTACGCAGCTCCGTTGGTCAGCGGTTTTGCCTTTTATGCCTGGGTGGCGGGCAAGTACGCGTTCGGCCGTCTGTTTTGGCATAATATGTCAGAAGCCCAGCGGTTGTTTTTGGACGGCTTTGTATTCAGCGCGTATTTTAACGGCTGGCGCCATGTCAAATATCTGGATGACTGGATGGGGTTGGTCTTGCCGGCGGTGGAATTAGGGACCATTATTTATGTGATCATCAAAGTACTGCAGAACCGGGGGCGGCAGGAACATTTCTTTTTATTGATCATGGCGGTTTACGGCTATAGCATGTACATGCATTTTGCGGCCTTATGCGTGGGAAATAATTATTACATGCGCGCCTTGCCGTTCGTGTTCCTCTGCTTTTACTGGATCAAACAGGGGATTGACCGCCTTCCTGTAGTGTGGCAAAGACGTGCGCCGCTGGCGGTGCTGGGGCTGACGGCCTTTGCCCTGTTCACCAACCATAATTACATCAGCCATCCCAATATGTTCTGTATTTCCCGCAACCCGATGGTCGATCCTCTGGTGGCCGAACCTTTGCCCGAGGATGGGCGGCCGTATTTCTTCCACCAGGAGGCGGGGATCCTCGAGGGGTCTTTAAGGCCGGTGAATTCATTGGGAGAGAAGGACCAGGGTTTTGTGTTCGAATATCAATTCCCCGACGACGACACCTTAAAGGCGTATTACCGTAAAGAGGCCGATTTCTCCGGTGAAGGCGCGTTCGTTGCTTCCTTGACATCGCCCGGTGAACGCGTGCCGCTGCTGTGCAGCTGGGACTGGCGTATCCTGCAGGCCGCGGACCGCAGACCGTTTTTCTACGCGGTCCCGTTTTTCGAGAACCGCCCTTTGCGCGTGCGCAGTTTTTCGACCGCGACCATGTACCACAAGGATTTCTTAAAACGTGAACTTGAACGGATGGAAAAACTCAAGCCACAGATGGTCTTCGTCCAGCGCATGTACCTTGATCCGGACGTTCCAGCCTGGTATTTCTATAAAACGAACAATGAGCCGTTGATGCTCTTGCTGCAGTATATCCGTCGGCATTATGAGCCCTTCAAGGAAGGGGTTTATTTGACCGCGCTTAAGCGTAAAGACCTATGAGGACTCTAGCCCCGCTGGCCATATTTGCCATTCTCGAGGCGCTGCAGGTTTTGATCATCACGGCGCATATCTACAGTTTTATCCCCATCCATTGGCCCGGGCCCGTACCCAAGGGTCTTGAGCCCGAACGCGAAAGTTTCCTCTACCTGATCTTCCTGTGTGCCGCGCTCGTTTTGATGGCCGCGGCTTTTGTGTTTGTTCGTCCCCAGCTGGAAGACCGCTCCAAACGCCGGGGGTGGATGCATTTTCTGGCTGTTGAGGCATTATGGCTCACACTCATGCTGTTCGCTTTTTTCAAAGGACTGACCTACCGCTATCCTTTTTATAATGTTCTGCCTTATGAGAACGGCCGCTGGGTGGGGCCGTTCTTTTATGGCGTTGTGGCCTTGAGTATTTTATCCAAGGTCTTCTGGCCGGAGATCCGCCGTTTCTTCGACGGATTTTATCCTCAATGGCTCGCCTTTACGCCCTCCGTATGCCAGAGGCGCGCGGCCGGCGCGGCCTTCGCGGCGTTCATTTTTGTTCTATTATTGCCCAATGGCGGCGATGTGAGCGCGTTGAGTTATGTGTGGGACCAGTTCAACCATTGGGATGATTTTTTTCTCTCCCGCTGGTGTTTGCTGCGTGGAATGGGTCCTTCCCGGATGGTGTTCCTGTTATTTGTGGGCGTTATGATTTTCTGGACGGCCTTGTTTTTTATCGTCGAGGAATGGTTGAAAAGTTTTTGGCTGGCCGCGTTCGCGGTCTTGTTGGGCGTTAAGCTGACGCTGTTCCATTACGGCATGGCGCCGGCGGCGTGGCTGTTCCCGCAGGCCATCCTGCGGCCGGGTGTTGACATCGCCTCCTGGCAGGGATTGGGCAATGTGCCGATGTATGATGCGTTAAGGGTGCGGGAGTTTTTTTCGTTCTTTATGGGGTTTTCGTTGCCGGTTTTTTATGTCTTTACTCTTTTGTCCGTCAGGAATACCGTGACCACCATGATTGCCGCTTATGGTCTGCTCACTTATACGAATTATATCGCGCATCCGGAGCTGTTTTCATACGGAGCAGTGGCTGTTCCCGCTGTTTTGCTGTTATGTTTTTGGCTCGACCATCTTGTGGGCCGGTTTTTTCCGCGCATCCGCAAACTGGTCTTTGCCGCGCTGGCATTGACGGCGCTGGGCGCGCTTTTGACCAACCGGCTGTTCGTCACCTATCCGCACGCGATCAATATGTATGGCCAAGATTTCAGCAAGGAACGTCAGTTCCTGGAGAAGTCCCTGGACCTGACCGCCGATGCGGCCTTGATCGATGCAGCGCTGAAAGCCAGTGAGCCGGCGGCCGTGATCGGCAGTTTTGAATTGCCACTGCTCCGTCAGGCCGGGCACCCGGCATTTTTCAAACACGCACCGCTGATCATGTCAACGTTTTTGGGATCACCGTCGGTGCGCGGTTTGCGTTTAAAAACCAAGGACGATCTTTTAGATACGATCGATCAGCTTGAGCAAGCTCCGCCCGCCCATATCTTTGTGGAGAAGAAATTGTTTTCTTTGCCGCAAGAATTTTATCAAAGCCCGGCCGGAACGGCGATGCTGCTGTCCTTTGTCCGCGATCATTATGAACCCGCAGAGCAGGGGAAGTATTTTACCGCATGGCGGCGCAAATGAACGTTGTCAATGCCAATCGTTTGGTGCTCACCGCGATCGTTTGCCTGATCAGCGTGCAGGTGGTGCTGCTGCTGGCGCCGTTGTTGGGATCGTTCTCGCCCGGTCTGGACATGGCCGACCGGATTTTGCCGGAATGGGCCGCCAGCATCAAGCCCAAATGGGACATGGTATTATTCGCCGTTTTCATCCTGACCGCCTTGCTGGGGCATGCGGCCGCGTTGTTTTGGTTTAAAGATCAATTGAAACAAGAGGGATGGTGGCGCGGCCGGCTGACGTATTTGTCGGTTGAAGGCGTGCTGACATTTTTACTGGTCAGCGTCGCGTATAAAATGACCATTTATGACAACAGTCCTTTTCTGGCCCGGCGGGCTTTGGCAATATTGGAGGTGACCGCCATCCTGGTCAAATTGTTCTGGCGCGAGATCAACCTTATATTAGAGAAGACGCTGTGCTATTTTCGCGCGTTACGCATTTCATCCGTTGCGGCGGATGTCCTGTGCCTGGCCGTCATCATTGTTGTCATCTACGTCCCGGACCTTGAGGCCGTGGCCGCCCAATCGTTCATCGGCGAGCAATTCCACCATTTTGATTTTTTCATCATGTCCCCGGGCTGGGCCTATCTCAACGGCCAATTGCCTTACGTGGACACGATCTCCCAATACGGGGTGGGGGTGCCAGCGGTCCTGGCGCGCCTGTCCATGCTCTTCGGCGGTTTTGATTATATGCCGGTATTGACCATGATCATGGTTCTGGTCATCGGGTATTATCTTTTGCTGTACGGCTTTCTGCGCTATTGGCTGACCAGCATTCCCCTGGCGCTGGCCGCGTTTTTCACGGCCTTTCGTTTGCAGATGTTCCATTACGGAGTCAGCCCTTTGTGCTGGACCTATCCGTCGACGACCCCGATCCGTTTCGGGCTGGACATTGTGTGGCTGGGCTTTTTGTTGGCGCATCTGCGCACGGGTAAAATAAGGTTTTTGATCGCGGCCGCCCTGTACAGCGGGGCGGCCTTGTATTACATGACCTCGACAGGCATCTGTGTTTTGCTGACATTTTATTTTTACGCGGCCGTGCTTTTATCGGTCCCGCATCTCAGGCGGCAATATTTTCCCGACGGGCGCGATCGGGCCATCGCTGCGGCCTGTATCCCGTTGGCGGGTTTAAGCGCTTTTATTCTGTTCTGGCTGACTTTAGGTGGTCATGTATGGGCAAAAACTTTTTGGCATAATATGACGGAATATCTCTCATTTTTCGCCCACGGCCATGCCGGCGGCGTTCTGCCCATTTATGAGAGTTTGAAATACCGCCATTTCTGGGCTTCCTTTATGGGTTTTGTTTTGCCTCTGGTGTATCTGGCGACCCTTTTGATCGCCGGGGCCATGGTCTATTTGAAGAAAGTCCGTACGGAATATGTCCTGGCCGCCGTGATCGCGGTCTACGGCCTGGCCAATTACCAATATTATGTCGTGCGTTCGGCACTCACGAGTTATTATATGAACGGCCTGCCGTTTGTTTTGCTGGTCTGTTTCTGGCTAAGCGTTTGGGTTCAACGCCTGGATGCCGTGGGACGCCGGCGCATCATTTGGGGGGCGTTGCTGTTGAGTGTTTATGCCCTGACCACCAACCACAATTACATCAGTTATCCGAACATGTTTAATTTTTCCCGCAACCCCATGGTGGATTTGACCGTGGCCCAGCGCTTTCCCGACCGGCAGGGGTATTTCAATCATCTGGTTAAGTCCATGAAGGAAGAAGACAAGCTTCCTGTGAATTCTTTGGGCGATACCGTTGAGGACATACGCACCGAAGATGATTTCAAGTCGGACAGGGAGTTGAAAGAATATTTCCGGCGCGAATTCGATTTTTCCGACGACGCAAAACTTATCCGATCCCTGACGGTTGAGGGACAACGCACCGCGGTTTTAAGCAGTTTTGAGACCAAAATTTTGATGCAGGCCCGGCGCCCGCCGTTCTTTTATCATTTGCCGCTGTTGACGTCCCAGCCCATGCGTTTAAGGGCCTACCCGGCGGATGCGGCCCACAGTCCCAATTTCCTTGAAGATACCTTACGTCAGCTGGAAGAAAACAAGCCGGAATATGTGTTCATGGAGCGGGTATTCCTGCAGGATAAAATTCCCGCATCTTATCAGGAAAGCAATGCCAGCATCGTTGCCATTGCCGCGTATGTCCGCGGTTATTATGCGCCGGGGCCCCGGGGGAAATACCTCGTGGCCATGAAACGCAAAAAATAAGTTTATAAGGAGACCGTATGGCCACCATCGAGGAATTCAGGAAGGTTGAGCTGATCGTTGCCCGGATCAAGGAAGTCAAAGAGCACAGCAATGCCGACCGGCTGTATGTGTTGAAGGTGGACACCGGCGAGGACGAGCGCCAGGTCGTGGCCGGCATACGCAAGGCCTATACGCCTGAGCAATTGGTCGGCCGCCGCGTCATTCTCGTCGCTAATATGGAACCCGCGGTCATCCGCGGCGAGACCTCCAACGGCATGCTGTTGGCCGCTTCCGATGCCAACGACATGGCCCTGTTAATGCCAGACAAGGACGTGGCTTTAGGCAGTATTGTGAAATGATCGAACATCTCAAACAATTCGTCCCATCGTCGGTATGCCTGCAATGCGACGGGTGCTGCAGGTTCAAGTCCGCGGATTCACCCTGGAGGCCCAAATTGGGCCCCGAAGAGTCCGCCGGCCTTGCGCTGAAGATCACACACAAAGATTGGCTCGACGATGACGGGCATGTCCGCACCCTGCGTCATTGCGGTGAAAACTTATGCCGTTTTTTCAATCCCGGCGACCACACCTGTCAAATATACGACAGCCGTCCTTTTGAATGCGCGCTGTATCCGTTCGTCCTTTCGCGTTCGTCCGAAGGCGTGGATGTTTACGTTCATTTGAGCTGCCCGTACATCCAGGACACCCAGGGGTCGGCCATGCTGGACGAATACATCGGATATTTGAAAGGATATTTCCAAACTCCGGCGGTGCTGGATTTCCTTAAACGCAATGCGGCTTTGCTCCACGATTATTCTCCGTTTTTTTCTGAATTGCAGCATTTATTCACCATCAAAAGGTTGCGGCTGTGATATCCACCCAAGATCTGCTGGTCCATAAACCCTTGTTCGATTCTTTTTTGGCCAGAGACGAACGCCGCGTGTCCTGTTGTCATTTTTCATCCGTCTTTGCCTGGCAGGATTTTTTCCGTTTCACCTTTGAGGTCATCCATGACCGTTTGTGCGTGTTCGCGCATCAGCCGCAGGGGTGTTTTTTGTATATGCCTCCCGTGGGCGGTCCGCTTGATTTATCGACGGTGGAAGAATGTTTCAAACGCATGGGCAAAAACAGTTTGGCGCGCCTGGAAAATATTTGCGATAACCAATTGCCCGGGCTCGTTTCAAAGGAGTATAATAGCCGTCACAAAGCGGATGAATACATTTACCGCAGGCAGGACATTGCGGGCCTGCGCGGCAACGCGTATAAATCCCGGCGCCATGATGTGAATCTGGCCATCAAGCAGCACCCGATCTTTGAGCATTATGAAGACCGGCATTATCAGGGATGCACGGCCCTTTATGAACGCTGGGCCGCCCACCGTGCCTGTTGCCGTGATGAGAACACCTACCGCGCCATGCTGGAGGACAATCGCCGCGGCCATGCCCTGGTGATCGCGCATGCCGGGGCTCTGGGACTGATCGGGCGCGTGGTCATTGTCGACGGGGAAGTGGCCGCGTACACGTTCGGATATCCGCAAAACGATCGTACTTTTTGCGTGCTTTTTGAGGTCGCCGACCTCGCCAGGCCGGGGTTGGCGTCTTATATTTTTAACCGTTTATGCGCGGATGAGGCCCTGGGCCCTTTCGAGCTCGTCAACGCCATGGATGATTTTGGCATGCCTGGCGTGGCCAGGGCCAAGGAATTGTTCCATCCCGCGTTCAAGGTTGCTTTGTATACCCTTACTGAAATTTAGGGACTTTTAATATTGAAAATTCACAGCGCTGAAATTGTTGTTTTCGACGTCGAGACCACAGGCCTTTTCCCGCAGGACGGGGACCGCATCGTTGAGATCGCCGCGATGAAGGTCAAAGGGGGAAAGGTGGTGGACCAATTTTATTCCTTGGTCAACCCCAAACGGCCTATTCCGGCGGAAGCCACCCAGATCAACCAGATCACCGAAGACATGGTCGCGGATGCTCCCACGGCCGACGCGGTCCTGCCGAATCTCATCGATTTTATTTCCGGCGGCTGTGTGGCCGGGCACAATGCGCGTTTCGACATGGGATTTTTGTGTTATGAACTCTCCTTGTTCGGCCGGCGGCTTAAAGACGATACGCCCGTTGTGGATACGCTCAAGATGGCCAAGGGACTTCTGCCGTATTTGAGCAGTTATAAACTTTCTTATCTGGCGCGTTCATTGGGGGTCAGTGTCACCCAGACCCATCGCGCCATGGCGGACGTCGAATTGACCGTGGCCGTGCTTCTGCGCATGATGGAAATGGCCGCGGACAAGAATGCCGACGACGTAGGCACGTTCCTTTCCCAGTTCGGCGTTGAGAAACCGTCGTTCAAACTGGTCCAGATCTCCCAGGATTCCCTGTTTTAATGAGCACATGACTTATGGATCTCCTCCACCGGACGCTGGATCTCAAGGCCGGCGCGTTTGAGGTTTTCACGGCCTTTAAGGACCGGCCGCACGCATTTTTTTTGGACAGCGGCATGAACAGCCCTGCTGGACGTTTTTCTTTCATCGGTTTTTCCCCATTGAGCATCATCGAGGGGCATCTTCTGCGGGACCTTGAGCGTTTGCGCGCGGCATTTGACAAACACAAGGTCCCGGTCAAGGATTTTGCCCATCCCTTGCCCGCGGGCATGGTCGGTTACATCAGGTATGACTTGAGGTTCTTTTTTGGTTTTTATGACACCATCATTTGCATCGATCATGCCGCAAGGGTCATGCACGTGACATCGATGGGACCGCCGCAGCGGCTAGAGGAGATTTTACGCCTGCTGGACAAACCCCTTGCAACGCCTTCCTTGCCTGTTTTGCCGCCGCTCAAATTGACAAGCAATTTTGACAAAGACGGGTATGCGGCCATCGTGCGCCGGGCGCTGGAACATATCCGTGCCGGGGACATTTATCAGATCAATTTGTCCCGCAAGATCCATGCTCCTTGCGTCGGTATTGATCCGATGGCTGTCTACGGGGCCCTGCGCCGCGTTTCCCCGTCGGACCACAGCGCGTATTTCACCGACGGGAAAAGCCATATTTTAAGCAGTTCACCCGAGCAGTTCGTCGCCGTCAACGGCAGGCGCGTGCACGTCAAACCCATGAAAGGCACGCGGCCGCGCGGGCAAACACCTGCAGAGGACGCCGGTTTTCGTCGCCAATTAGAGACGAGCGCCAAAGAGATCGCCGAATTGTTGATGGTCACCGACCTTGAGCGCAATGACCTGGGCCGGGTCTGCGATTACGGGTCGGTGCGCGTGTCCGACATGCGCGCCATCGAACAGTACGCGACCGTGTTCCAGGCCACGTCCACCGTCGAGGGGACATTGCGCCGCGGCTGCGACGGGTTTGATGTCCTTCAAGCGTGTTTTCCCGGCGGTTCCGTGACGGGCTGTCCCAAAATTGCGGCCATGGCGATCATCGACCGTTTGGAAACGGCCGGCCGCGGATTGTACACCGGGGCCTTGGGGTACATGAGTTTTACGGGAGACATGGATTTTAACGTTTTGATACGCACGCTCATCGTTGCCCCGGACGGCGTCACCTTTAACGTCGGCGGCGGCATTGTCGCAGATTCCGATCCCTTCATGGAATACGAAGAGACCGTGCTCAAGGCCCGGGCCATGACAAAGGCCCTGGGGATGCCATGACGCTGTTTTTAGACGGCAAATATATTCGGCCCGGCGATAAACTCTTGGATGATCTGACCCCGGGTCACCGCCGGCTGTACGGCGTGTTCGAGACCATGCGTGCCCGGCAAGGCCGTATCGTTTTTTGTGACGAACATCTCCAGCGTTTGTCCGACGGGCTCAAATGCCTTGGCCTTGAAAATCCCCTGTCCCGTCGCCGCTGGAAAACCGTTCTGCGCCGATTGTTGAAGCAAGGCATCCTCACGCATTCCCGGGTGCGTATTCTGGTGTGGCGTGAAGGCCGTTGTTTGCGTTATGCCGCGATGGCCCTCAAATATGAACCCCCTTCCATGTCACAATACCGCCGGGGAATAAGGGTCGTGACAGCGGCGACTGGCCGCAGGGCTTCCTTTCGCCAGGCCAGGGTGAAGTCCTTGGACCACGCCCTTTTTGCCGACGCTTACCGGCGGGCCGCGGCCCTGGGTTTTGACGAAGCCCTTTTACTGAACGCCAAAGGACACGTCTTCGAGGCCAGCCGGGCCAACATTTTTGCCGTGCACAACGGTGTCCTGCTCACACCGCCGCTGGGGTGCGGATGTCTCGACGGGATCATGCGCGCTCGCGTGATCCGTCAGGCCCTGCGGCACAAGATCCCGGTGAGCGAACGCAACCTTACGGTCAAAGACATCATCCATAGCGACGGCGCTTTTATCACCAACGCGCTCATCGGGGTCATGCCCCTGGCCTCGGTCGACGGGCAGGCGCTGAAATTCCCCGATATACGCCTTGCCCTTTTGCAGTGACGCCGTTATAATGACCTCTTGGAGAGGTTTGTTATGAATAAAAATATTTATTCTTTATTGTTTGTCCTGTGCCTTGCCTGTTCGGCGCGCGTTGGCGCGCAGGAGGCGCCGGCCGGCGAAGTCCCCGCGGAGGGCAGCGCGGCATGGCTTTTGACCCTGGAGACCATCAAGGCCAAGTCCAGCCAGCTCATGGCGCAAAATACCCGGTTGACCACCGACTATCATATGCTTGTTGGGGACGTCGATCAGTTGAATGTTTCTGTGCAAGAGCAGAGCAGGAAAAACGCGGCGCTGGCTGATTTTTTAAAGACCAGACATGGCCGCAGTGACCAACAGATCCGCATCCGCCAACTGGAGGGGCAGATCAAGGATAAAAGAGATGAACTGAATCGTCGTCGGAGAGAAAAGGGCGGTTTTAAGGGGCGGGGCGCGGTGCCCAAGCCCGAAAACGAACTGGGCCGTTTGCGCAAAGAACTCGAAGTTGAAAAAGCCAATGAGGCGAGGTTGGAGGCCGATCTGCGCCGGCAGACCCGGACGCAGGACTAAAGTGGAGGTTTTTATGGCAAAAGTGAAAACAAACAAAGGCGCGCCGGTATGCGCGTTGATCGAAGTGAGCATCACCCCGCAAAAGGACGCGGGGTTCGACCGCATCGCCGAGCGCATTTACAGTTATCCGCAGGTCCAAAGCTGTTATTTGGTCTCGGGCGGTTACGACCTTCTGGTCGTCGTTGAAGGCGACAATATCCAGACGGTGGCTGATTTCGTGGCGGCGAAACTGTCCTCCATGGCCAACGTCAGGCAGACCACCACGCATTTCCTGCTGCGCAAATACAAAGAACAGGGACAGGTCCTGCATCAGCCCAAGAAAGAACGCCGCGAGACCATCTCTTACTAGGATCTTTA
>Ga0209515_10005107_pt1 | contig 17241 bp, 16 predicted proteins | sample Subgroupgradi54m_FD_187454 | JGI IMG/M metagenome (GOLD analysis project Ga0209515, IMG submission 187454) | Subsurface groundwater microbial communities from S. Glens Falls, New York, USA - GMW60B uncontaminated upgradient, 5.4 m (SPAdes)... ...
CACATCAACCCCCGCAACAGTTTTATCCGCCTCCACGCTTGGCTCCGGCGGCAGATTCTTCCCGAACACATCATCAAGCGTCAATTTTGTCGCGTGAATCTTCGCGACTTGTTCAGCCGTTTTCTCCTTCGCGTCCAACACAAACATCCGCACAATCACCAAAACCACAAACCCCGCCAATATCACAATCCCTACCCACTTCAAAACTTTCCTAAACATGAACTTAATTATCTACTGCTTTTCACTTCCTGTCTTTCTATTTTGTGGATAACACTAAGAGAAGCGGAGTTGGCTTGGAAAATACCTGTGGATAACTTTCGGTTTTTTTTCGGTATGGGGTGATATAATTTCCGGATGCTCACCAAAAAACAAAAACCGATTCTGAATTTTGTAACTTCTTTCTCCCAAAAATATGACTACCCTCCAACCCTTGAGGAGATTAAAAAACATTTTAAACTGAAATCGGTCGCCACCGTTCACCAGCATCTTGCCGCGCTTCAGGATAAGGGGTATTTACAGAAACAAAAAAACCAGCATCGAAGTATCGTTACACAAACCACCGACCAGATGGTTCAAATCCCCCTCCGTGGAATAATTGCCGCCGGACAACTGCACGAAGCGATTGAAAACAGAGAAACAATTGCTGTGCCGCAAAGCAAACTCCCCTTTCCGAGTGGTAACTACTACGCCTTGCGTGTTTCTGGTGACAGCATGATTGATGAAAATATCAATAATGGCGACATTGTGCTCGTAAAAAATCAAAACACCGCCAAAAACGGAGAAAAAGTGGTGGCGCTTGTTGATAACACCGAAGCGACCCTAAAAAAATTCTATAAGGAGCGAAACCACATTCGCCTCCAACCAGCAAACAAAACTCTTGAACCGATTATCATAGAAAAAAATACCCCGTTCGCAATTCAAGGAGTCGTTATTGATATAATTAAAAACACAACCCCAGAAAACACATCGGAGAAAATAGATGCGCAAGAAAAGGTTCTAAAACAAGATGACTGGCATAATTGGATTAACACAATTCAAAATATGGACTGCATGATTGGTATGCAAAATATACCCGATAACTCCATTGATTTAATTATTACTGACCCACCTTATGGAATCAGTAAAGAATTGAATTGCAAAGGTCAGAGATTGGGTACAACAGCTAAACTTAATTTTAATTTTGGAACATGGGACAAACTTGATACGAGTTGGTTCGATATAGCCCTGCTAAAAACTAGGGGCTGGATGATGACATTTTGCGCCAAGAGAGATGTTGGATTTTTTATAGGAAAATTGGAACAGCGGGGTTTTATCGCAATTGATGTCCTAGTCTGGCAGAAACCCGACCCAGTACCCCTAAATGCAAAATCAAGATTCTTAAACGCATGGGAAGCCGTTGTGATTGGAAAAAGACCGGGTTCAACATGGAACAGTGCCTACGAACACAACATTATTAAGATTCAAGCTCCTAAGGGAAAAAGCCGTTTTCACCCAACACAAAAACCCGTTGGGCTTATAAAAAAACTTATTGAACTGACAACCAAAAAAGGTGACCTGGTTCTTGACCCTTTTATGGGAAGTGGCACTACAGCTGTGGCTTCAATAGAAGCTAAGAGAAAATATATTGGATTTGAACTCTCGAAAGAGTACTGGGAACAGTCAACTGAAAGAATCGAGCAGCTACCTCAGACACTATTCGACTCTTCATCTTCAGAAAAAACAAGCTTGGCTTTTAATAATCTTAAATCTTTTGCACTTAAAGATGCTTGAACCCTCCGCACCTCCTTACCCTTTGCCCGATAACGTTTAGCTTTTTGTCTAAGTTTAATTTTTAAAAGCCGTACAACCTTAATCGGGTCTGCTTCGTATATCTTTTTGACTTCAAATTTCTCTTTGTCTACGGTTGCCAAAATAATGGATTTATTTTGCAAATATTTATTTAAAACATCTCTTGAAATATCTTGAAAACTCCATGAGTAACCTTTCGCAACTTTATATTCGTATGTATTTCCTTCTAAATCAACCGCATCGTGCTTTGCCTGTTCCGATTGTACTTGATGACCGAGCCTCAACGCGACCAGCACTTCCCAAAACTTGTTACTGGTCAAAACTCCTGTCGTACCGACAAGTTTTTCAATTTTTGTAGCAACTTCAACTATTTGTTTTATCCATTCTGTGTATGGGCCTTTTTCAATTTTACTTACTGTGTGTCTCGTGAGTCCCATACTTTCTGAAATCTGTTTGGGACCCACGTTGATCATCTTCCTATTGTTTTTGATTTTTGTTGTGACTTTGGCAAGATACTCCGAAATTACAATGCCCGGCACCTCATAGTACCAATCAAACTCAGGAAAGGGCATACCTATATCTTGAATGTGAGCAAAAATGACCGATTTTGTTTTTGCTAACTTAGCAATTGTGGTATCGGAAAAATCATTAAACGTCCATGTATGATTTGAACTACTTTCTTTATAATGTTTATATTCAAATTCATTTTCTGATTTATCCTTTGCATCACGAGAACCTGAATGTCCGGGGATGAGGATATGGTCTAGCGAATCGGCAATCAAAACCTCAAATATTTTACTGTTTGTTATAATGTCCTTAACTCCAAACTTTTCATGAAAACTGCTCAAAATATGCTTCAATTGCTTTATTAGACTATTTACATCATTATTGTTTTGCATGATGAAAAGAATACCAGTAAAAAATAAAATTACCACTACTAAAGAAAGTAGTATTGTAAACGGTGATGCAATTGCGATATTGAAGTCCTTGCCGGATCAGTCCGTAGACCATTGCATAACTGACCCTCCTTATAACATATCGGGTTATGATGACAAACGAAAAATCGGTTGGCTCCAATCAAACAAGCACTGGACAGAGAATAAAAAATTCTCAAAGATTGACGCGAACTGGGACAAGTTTTCTAACGGTGATTACGTTCTCTTTACAAAGACATGGCTATCTGAGCTACTACGTGTCATAAAACCAAACGGCAATATTATTATCTTCGGTTCATATCACAACATATACCGCATAGGTTCTATCTTACAGGATTTTGATAGAAAAATTATTAATTCGGTCGTATGGTTCAAGCGAAATGCTTTCCCCAATGTAACGCAAAGAATGTTATGTGAAAGCACTGAGCACATTATCTGGGCAGTGAATGAAAGTCAAAAAAAGGCAAAAAACTGGACGTTCAACTATCAAGAGCTCAAAAAAATAAACGGGGATAAGCAGATGAGAAATATGTGGGACATTCCCTCGACAGCCTCCTCGGAGCGCAAACACGGCAAACATCCCTCTCAAAAACCAACGGCGGTTATAAATCGTTTCGTACTCGGAGGCTCAAAAAGGGGCGATATAATCGTAGACCCTTTTATGGGTAGCGGTACGCTACCAGTTGTAGCTCAAAGACTTGGGAGAAAATTTATTGGTATAGATAATAACAAGGAATACTGCGAACTTACTTTGAAACGGCTTGGGGCAGAGAAGTAACAAGACGGACCGAAAATCCTACCACTTTTGAACAACAAAAAACAGCCCGTATTTACCGACCGTTTTTGTAGGGGGAAATTAGAGTTCTGTGTATTTCGTATACCTGCCCCTTGCCTTTTCAACCGAATACTTGGCTTCGTTCTTGAGAATTTTTTTGGCGGAGGCGGAGGTAATATCAATCCCGAAATCGTGGGACATAATCAAGACCCAGTTGAAGACGTCGGCGAGTTCCTCGCCGATATCGTCTTTGTGTGTTTTGACGTACTCCTCATATCTCCTTTTCGCTTTTCCACTGGAAATGCTCCGACACCTCCGCGGCTTCAAGACACGGCGAAATGGCCAAGTCTTTCGGTGTGTGAAATTGCTTCCAGTCCCGCGCGTCCCGAAACGCGATTAGTTTTTTGGTTAGTTCAGTAATGTTTTTCATATTTTATTTATTCCGTTCCACTTTAGTCAACTAAAGTCGAGCCGAGAGAAACGTGGAATTGGTGAGTTAATTCTTGATGCAAACATTTTTAATGTTGACGAACTCCTTGATGCCGTACGCCGAAAGTTCGCGGCCGTAGCCGGATTTTTTGACGCCGCCGAAAGGCGCGCGGGGGTCGGACTTGACCATACCGTTTACAAACACGTTCCCCGCTTCAATTTGGGGGATTAAATGCTTAGCCCTTGCCATATCGCTCGTAAAAAGCGTGGCACCGAGGCCGTACGGTGTGTCGTTTGCAATCCGAATGGCCTCTTTTTCATTGGCAAATTCAATAATCGGCGCGACGGGACCGAACACTTCCTCATCATACACCGGCATACCTTTTTTCACTTTTGTAAGCACGGTCGGCGGGTAAAAATAACCTTTCATTTTGAGCCGCGCCCCACCCGAAACGACTCTCGCGCCCTTGGCCACCGATTTTTTCACTTGTTGTTCCAATTCCGCCAAAATATGCTCTGTCGCGAGCGGCCCGATATCGGTGTCCGTATCTGTGGGGTCACCAATTTTTAATTTCTCAAATTCTTTGACCAAAAGGCCGGTAAATTCTTTGGCTACTTTTTTGTGAACGATGAACCGTTTGGCGGAAATACAACTCTGGCCAACATTCGCCTGTAGACGCGCGGTGCAGGCGGTCGCCGCCGCGCGGGCAATGTCTGCGTCTTCCAAAACGACAAACGGGTCACTGCCGCCAAGCTCCAGCACCGCTTTTTTTATTTCAGAAGCGGCAATCGAAGCCACGGACGCTCCCGCCCTCTCGCTTCCCGTAAGCGTCACAGCCACTACTCTAGGATCGCGAATTACGGACTCGACTTGCGGCACACTCAAAAACAGGTTTTGAAACACACCTTCGGTAAAACCGGCCTCGATAAAAGATTTTTCAATCGCCTCGGCGCACTGCGGCACATTGGACGCGTGTTTCAACAGCCCGACATTCCCCGCCATAATGGCCGGAGCGGCGAAGCGATACACCTGCCAGAACGGGAAATTCCACGGCATCACGGCCAACACCGCGCCAAGCGGGTCAAATTGCACGTATCTTTCCTCACTATTATCTCCCTCAATTTTTTCCTGTGCCAATATTTTCTCGGTATTACCGGCGTAGTAATCGCACACCGCCGCGCATTTCACCAGTCCCGCCGGCCCCGACTTCATAGTCTTGCCCATTTCCAAAGTCTGAAGCGCCGACAGTTCCTCGGCATGTGTCCGAAGATATTCTCCCAAAGCCCGCATGAGCTTGGCACGTTCCGCAAAAGAAGTTTTCCGCCACGATTCAAATGCCTTGGCCGATTTTGCAAGTTTCACCTCAAGCTCCTTTTTCGAAAGCTCTTTAAACGTCTTTACCACTTCAAGAGTCGCCGGATTTTTCGATTGGATTGGCATATATCTTATTTGACATTATTCTACTATTTGCTAGTATATTGACATTCCGACGAAAAGGGGTCCGAACGGTTAATTACCTAAGGCACCCTTTTCTTTTTATCTATTTTATTTCTTATCTCTTTATCATCTAAATAAGCAAAAAGCTTATTCGAAAGACTCTTATATAAAGACGACCTGTTTACCCGATTTGGAAACAAAACTTTTCCAAACTTATTTTCTTCAATCAAGAAATCAACCAGCATTTTATAATCACCGTCGCCTGACACTAAAATTATCTTGTCGAAAGGTTCTTTTTTATAAAGGCGTTTCATAACTGAAAAAATAACATCGGAATCAACATTTCCTTTTTTCAATCCCGACATTACTGAACTGTGTTTCTTAAATACTAAAATAAAACCGGCTTTTTGTATTTCTTCGTACAACTCTTGATATTCGTCGTGTACATATCCTAAATGATAATACGCTCGAACAACGTGATATTTTTGTTCAAGATACACTCGAAATCGGGCGAGGTCGATTTTCCACGGGTCAACTTCCCGCTTCGCTGTACCCATATATAAATTTTGCCCGTCCACGAAAGCATAATTTTTATTTTGGTTTCCTTTCCCTTTATGAGGAGTGACTGGGCTTTTGATTGGAGTTGGCATACTCTTAATTATAACCCTTTTACCTCTTCCGCAAGAGTCCCCCCAAGCGCGTCATTCACGCCGGAATAATCAATCGGGCAGTCGACGACGTGAATGCCTCTGGAATTTAAGGCATTTTTCAAGGTTGGCAGAAGTTCGGAAATTTTCGTGACGCGATGAGCGTAAACGTCGAAACTTTTAGCGAGCGCCACAAAATCGGGATTGCCGAATTTCATACTGAAGTCGGGAAAACCCATCTCTTTCTGCTTCCAGCGAATCATACCGAATCCGCCGTCATTTAAAATAAGAATAACCAAGTCCAATCCGAGTCGTTTGGCAGTTTCGAGTTCGCCCGCGTTCATCATAAATCCCCCGTCCCCCGCCACCACTAACACTTTTCTTTTCGGATATAAAAGTTTCGTAGCGATACCGACAGGCAAACCCGCGCCCATAGTAGCGAGCGCGTTATCGAGCAAAACCGTATTGGGCCGACGTGCCTCATAACCTCTGCCGATGAAAATTTTATACATGCCGTTGTCCAAAGAGAGAATACCGTCTTCCGGCACGGCCTCGCGAATATCCGCCACTACCCTCTCCGGTTTACAAGGGAAAGCTCCATCACCGGCAGAGCGTTGCAAATTTTTGCGAAGGGCGGTGCGGACGCGGTAAAAATAAGAAAAGTCCCAAAATTTACTGGGTTTTACTTTTCCCGTCAAAGCAAGCAGTGTCCGCGCCATGTCCCCCACCACTTCAAGCGTCGGCGTATATATCAATGCGTGTCTGGAAACAAAAGTATTGACATGAACAAGCGTCTGACTCTTCCCGACGGGTAATATCGCCGGAGGTCCTTCGAAAACATCATGCCCTATCGTGATTACGACGTCGGCGTACTGAACAGCCTTGTGAACATAGTCGCCCCGTCTTAAGGCGGTAGTGCCAATGTAAAACTCCGAACTTTCATCAAGAGCGCCTTTGCCGGTCTGCGTCGTGATAAAAGGAATTTTTGTCCCGCGGACAAACGCCAAAAGCTCCGCACTTATCGGTACGCGGTTCGCTCCGCCTCCAATAATGATGATGGGGTGCCTGGCCTTCTCAAGAATTTTTACCAACTTCCGAATGAGAGCGGGACTGGCCGCCACGGGGGAAATTTTTTTAGACTTAATATATGTCGCCGATACCCTGTCTTCGGCGACGTCCTCGGGCAATTCAAGATGAATAGCCCCCGGCCGTCCGCTTTGTGCCGCCGTAATCGCCTGACTTAAAAAAGCCGACACTTCGGTACCGTTTGAAATTGTCCGCGAGAACTTCGTAACCGGCTTCATCATCTTGACCACGGGAATAATCTGAAATTTTCCCTGCTTGCTTTTGCGTATCGGTTTTTGACCGGTAATAGCCAAAACCGGAAAACCACCGAGGGTGGCGTACGCGATGCCCGTCACCAAGTTCGTCGCCCCCGGCCCCAAAGTGGAAAGCGCGACACCGATTTTTCCCGTCCATCGCCCCACCGTAGCCGCCATAAACACCGCGGCCTGCTCGTGCCTGGTTACAATAAATTGTATTTTCGATTTTCGAATCGCCTCCAAAAGCAGAAGATTTTCCTCGCCGGGTACGCCAAAAACATAACGGACGCCTTCCGATTCAAGACACTTCACCAAAAATTCCGCCGTGTTCGTCTTCACTTTCATGTAACCTTAGTATAGTAGCAGAAAAAATAAAGTTTCCGAAAGCTTTCTCCTTGACAGCGTGAATTGAATTGTTAATGTGTACTCGGGTTAGAAAACAATGAAAAGAAGGACTGAACTATGACAAACCTATACGTATCCCCTTTCTCCACGCGCTATACGTCGCTTGAAATGAAAAAACTGTTTTCCGAAGACTGGAAATTCAGCACGTGGCGCAAAGTGTGGCTCGAAGTCGCGCGCGGTCAAAAAAACCTTTGGGTAAGAAGGGTCACTGATGCGCAGGTGGCGGAAATGGAAGCGCACTTAACCGACATTGACTACGCTCTCGCGGCCAAATTCGAGAAAGAATCCAGGCATGATGTTGTGGCGCATGCCAAAACATTCGGTCAAGCCGCGCCGCTTGCTTCGCCCATTATCCACTTGGGCCTCACCAGTTGCGACGTGACTGACAACGCGGAGCTGATACAAATACGCGAGGGACTCACTATGCTTCTCGCGAAACTCGCCAAGGTGATAAGCCGCCTGTCGAAATTCGCCGAGCAGTACAAAGATATGCCGACCCTCGGGTTTACTCATTGGCAACCGGCGCAACCAACGACCGTGGGAAAACGGGCCTGCATGTGGCTTCAGGACTTGGTTGTGCATCTGTTGGCAATTGAAGAACTCAGAGATAACCTGAAGTTCCGCGGCATCAAGGGAGCCGATGGCACCCAAGCGGCAATGGTGGAAGTGTTCAGTGGCGACAGGACGAAAGTGTGGCAATTGGAACAAGCAGTCGCAGAGACGTTCGGATTTGGTCGGAAAATCTGGCCAATTACCGGTCAGACCTACCCACGGCTCGTGGACACGCAGGTACTTCAGGCTCTTGCCTGTCTCGCGGCAAGCATCCACAAAGTCGGTCAAGACATCCGCATGCTTCAGTGTTTCAAAGAAATCGAGGAACCGTTTGAAAAGGGCCAGAAAGGTTCGAGTGCCATGGCCTACAAACGCAACCCGATGCGCAACGAACGCGCGTGCAGTATCGCCCGACACATCATGGCGTTGCCGATTGAGGCACTGATGACGCAGGCCCTGCAAGGTTTCGAACGGACACTCGACGACAGCGCCGGCCGCCGAATCTATATCTCCGAGGCGTTTCTCGCAACTGACGCGATTCTCATTCTTTGTCAGAACGTATTCGAAGGTTTTGTGGTCTATCCGAAAATGATTGAGCGACACCTGAAGACGGAACTGCCGTTTATGGCAGTCGAAGAAATTATCGTGGCCATGGTGGAAGCGGGTGCAAACCGAACGGAGGTTTATGAAAGACTAAGCCACCTGTCACAGGAAGCGGGTCTCCAGGTCAAAATGGAAGGGAAAGATAACCCTCTCCTCCAAATGGTGGAGGCTGATACTTTCTTCGAACCTGTGAAAAACCAGCTCAATTCATTGCTTGAACCGAAACGTTTTATCGGTGAAGCGCCGAAACAAGTAACCTACTTCATTCAAAGTAACGTACTGCCTCTTTTAGCACGATATCCGGACGCGGACGAAGGGGTGGCCACGCTCGCGGTGTAAGAACCGAAAGAAAAAATTTGTTCAGTGAGTTTCCGCAAGGAAACTCTTTTTTATGTCTAAAACCCTCGGTATGTTCTGTCCAAATTGTGAATTACGAAACTCGCCGCTTCGAGAAACTCCTCCTGCTTGCCCCAACACCAATTTTACAGAACAATTATGGGCGACAGTTGCATGTTGATGTTCGCTTTTCCCGTCAGAATCGCTTGAGAGTTTTGTGAAATTGGTGCGGGGGCTTGCCTAAGCCCGGACAAGGCGCGCGGGAGGGGTTTCTCTCCGCTTTAACGAGTTTCGTAATTCACAGATCCAAAAAACTTCGCCCCGTCTTCACCTATTGAAAAACGCGACAAGTCCCATCGCCAATCCGCCGTGGCAAATTAGCAGTGAGTTTAGGCCGAAAAGATAATCCACACTGGGGCTTTACACATTAGAGGACAAATGGAGTATAATGAAGTGGGTATTTTATAAGCTTATTATTTATTACATACTAAAATGTCTAGTTCAAAAAAACTGACGGCGTTCATAGTGGTGGTCGTGCTTGTGCTCTTGGGTCTGTGGTGGGGAGGATATTTGGGAGGCGCGGCCCCGAAAGCAGACAACGGGCAATCGGCGACGGCTCTAAGCGGCGCCGCTGATACCGTAGCGGTGGTGGATTCTTCTGACGCGACCATCGCGCGGGAATCATCCGCCGTCGACGCGCAAATGAAGGTGTCGGGAAATCAGTTCGCGAGCTTTACGCAGAATCCGACAGCGGCAAAGGCCGATTTACTTTCGGCCCAACTCGGAGGGGTCGCGGGTCTGCTTTCAAAACTGTCCGCTCGGTTCAAAGCGCGCATCGCGAACCTCAACAGCGCGGGTTTTAACACGGATGTCATTCAGGGAGCGCTCTCTGACATGACGCTTCAAACTTCTTACGCGAGCTCACAGGCTGGTGTCGGGGGACAACTGGCCGCCAAGGCTAAGACGGAAGCCAACAATGATACGACCTTGAAACAGGTCGTGATTGAATTGCAAAAGTCACAGGCGTACTTGGAAGCCGCGCGGAAAGACATCAGGATAATTATTGCGGGTTTCAAGACGGTGAGCGACTCACAAACCGGACGTTAAAGTAGAAAATCTCACGAAAAATAACCCTGTTCCGATACTCACCGGAACGGGGTTATTTATTTGTTGAATTACTGTGAGTTACGAAACCCGCCGCTTCGAGAAACCCCTCCCGCTTGCCCCAACACCAATTTTACAGAACAATTATGGGCGACAGTTGCATGTTGATGTTCGCTTTTCCCGTCAGAATCGCTTGAGAGTTTTGTGAAATTGGTGCGGGGGCTTGCCTAACTCCGGACAAGGCGCGCGGGAGGGATTTCTCTCCGCCAAGCTTCGGTTTCGTAATTCATAGTGAATTAGGTCAATCCGATACCGAGCGCGATAAGGAGCATCGCGTAAACAAAATCAAACCAGAAAAATTTAAGTTCGTTCGCAAGGATTATAAGACCGACAAAGGGGAAAGAAAGGTAGTGAATCAGTGAACCTCCGCTACGCAACGCCGCCCTGCTCGCGGAAGAGATATGCCGCATATCGTGATTGCTGGGGAAAGCGTGCATCCCCGCCGAAAGCGCGAGCCAAAGTAGCACGAGGGAAAATCGGGGATTGTAACTTAACCTCAAGGCCAAGGAGGTGAAGAGTACGGCCACGAGCGAATTTATCACAAGCGGACCGACGGATATCCAGAAATTTTGAAAGTAGTGCCTCGGTTCATCGTGAGACACAAAGCCCGCCGGATTGCCGAACCGAAAATACACGACACGGTGAACTCGCACGCCCGACAGTTGGCAAAATGTCTTGTGCGCCCACTCGTGGAACATCACGCCGGGGAACGTAAGAAATGATACTGACCAGTTAAGAATTGAGAGCATGACAAAATATTAACATAAACTAAACCGCTTTGACCTTGATGTCCTTCTCCCATTCGCACGAATGAGAGAATGTGAAAAAATCAAGTATGCGACCGGCAATTCCTCACTTCATAAGTTTTCCACTATTTTCTGATTCACCGTTTTGATTTCGTAAAGACTGTAACGGTAATCGTGTCCGATACCGTCAATCGAGATAAACTTCTTGGGTTCGTTCGCTTTGTCAAAAATCATCTTGACGTGTTCCGGCAACACAAGCGTGTCCAAAGTCCCCGTGACCAGAATCAAGGGAACATGAACTTTTTTCACGTCCTCAAACACGTTGTACTGTTCCCTGTCCGTAACATGGGAAAAAGGAACGCGGAATTCTCGTATGTCCGCTGTATCAGGCACGTCCCGAACAGAAATATTCCAGCCAGTTTTTTCCCAGTCTTCGCGTCTTTTTCCGGTAAAGGTGTACGGTGATGAGGGCATAATGCCGAGTACCGTGGAAACGCGGGGGTCCCGCGCGGCATAAAGAATCGAAACCATGCCGCCTCGGCTATGTCCGCCGAGCAAAATGTGTTTGTATTTCCCGTCGCGGAGCATATATTCAAGAACGCTTCTGATGTCGCTTAAATACTGGGACGTCGTGTACTCCGAAATATCCCCTTCGCTCTCCCATGTTCCGGTCGGGTCAAAACGAACCGCGGTGTAACCTAAAGCCGCCAAAGTCTTTGCCAGTTCGACAAGGTGAGTATAATCCTTAGTGTCCAAAAATCCCGGGCAAAGAATCGCCAGTTTATCCGTTTTGGCTTTGGGCCGCTCGATACCCGCCGCGATGCTTTGACCTTTTGAATTTGGAATTTTTACTTTTTCCATTGACTTTTAGTGTAACATTTTGCAATGCAAACTAAAAAGATCCCTAACATTCTCACATTCGCACGAATGAGAGAATGAGTAACTCAACAAAAACAAGGAAATCCGAACTAAAGTGCTTAATACTGTCCAGCGTCTTCAAGCTCAACGGCGTCCTCGTCAGCAAACTGCAACGAGTGCAACCGGGCGTAAGTAGGACTTGAGTGAAGCAGTTCCGCGTGAGTACCAGTCGCCTCAATGCGGCCGTTGCTAAACACTAGAATCCTGTCCGCGTGAATCACGGTAGAAAGCCGGTGGGCAATAATGAGCGAGGTGCGATTTTTGATAAGTGCGTTCGTGGCACGGGTGATGAGTTGTTCGCTTTGCGTATCGAGATGGCTGGTAGCCTCGTCCAAAATCAGAATCTTCGGGTCGCGAAGCACCGCGCGGGCAATACCGATTCTCTGCCGTTCCCCTCCGGAAAGCTTGATGCCCCGCTCACCTACTACCGTGTTGTAACCTTTCTCGAGTTTCAAAATAAAGTCATGCGCGAGCGCGGTCTCGGCCGCTTTTTCGACACGTTGTTGCGACACAGCGTCGCGACCGTAGGAAATATTTTCCGCTACTGTCCGCGAAAACAAGTCAACTTCCTGCGGCACTACCGCGATTTGGGCGCGGAGACTCGCCTGCGTCACGGTGCGGATATCTACTCCGTCAATTAAAATTGCCCCTTCCTGCGGGTCGTAGGAACGGAGCAGTAAATTTATGAAAGTGGTTTTGCCGCTTCCCGACCGCCCGACCAGTGCGCAGGTGGTACCGGCGGGAATCGTTACGTTGATATTTTTAAGCGCCCACTGGTTGTCGCGATGATAGGAAAAAGAAACGTCTTTAAACTCGATGATTTTCTCGAGCGGCCGGAGTTCCGCCGCTTGTGGGGCATCAACGACATGAAGGGGTTCATCGAGAATAGTAAATAGACGCTCAATTCGAGTAAAGTTGCGGCGAATGCGGGTAAAGAGCGACGAGAGGTCGGAGAGAGGCTGATAGGCCATATTCTGGAGAGTAACGTAAAGCACGAATTCGCCGATAGTCGCTGTGCCGTTTAACACAAACCACGCACTCAAGCCTAAAACCGCCACGCGGCCCACCGCCGCAATTCCCGTCTGGATACTTTCCACCTGCCCCCACAAACGCTCGGCGCTGTATTGGATTTCACGCGCGTCAGCCATGAGTTTCAAATTGTGTACCGTCTCCGTCTCTTCCTGCGAAAATTTCTTGACAGTCAGGACATTTCCGGCCACGTCGTACATTTCTTTGGACACCCCTTCAAAAGCATCATTCGACTTCTGTTCAATGAGGTAAATCTTGTTAGCTATGCTGCGGGTGGCCAAAAGATAAATCGGAAACGGAATAAGAACGGCCAGCGCAATCCAAATGTTTTCGTAGAGAAGCGCCGTGAACGAACCAACAAAGATAATGAGAGGTGGAAGAATATTTTGTCCAAAAATGTCGTTGATGGTGGTATACAAGGACACTCCGCCGCGTTCAATACGACCAATAATCTGGCCGCTTGAAGCGCCGTGGTGATACAACGAATGCAGCTGCAAATATTTTTCAAACGCCTGATTTCTGATTTTGTCCTCCACTTTCGTCACCATCTCAAAAAGATAGTAATTGTAGATTGACTGCAGGATACTACTAATGAGCGTAGCGATTAAAATTCCAAGCGCGGTGTAAGTCAGAACATGCCACGGGAGCGTCCCGCCGTCCTTGATAAACTTGGTCAACGCGTCAATCAGTACTTTCGAAATAAACGGCACCGTGATGCTTGCGGCTTGGGAAATACCGATAAGCACAAACAAAAAAGCCACCGCCCTCTTACGGTCTTCAAAAAAAGACAGAATGCGTTTTAGCGTGGAAGGTTTTTGATGCGGCATAGACAGTGAGTTCAAAATCCGTAATTTCGCTCATATAGGAATCGAGAGCGCGATTTCTACCACCCGCTCGCTAAAAGTTTTCATGACACGGGTTGAACTTTTGGGAAAATTATTTTTTCGAGGACTTAGCCGTCTTGCGCGGTTTTTTGGCGGAAACTTTTTTCGCGGTCTTGGGAGATTTCGGACTGGCTCCTTCAAATTTTTGGAGCAAGGTGTCTAACTTTGCGTTCATCGAGTCCATCTGACGTTTCAAATCCTCAAGCCTGGGAGCGGCGGATTGTTGTTGCGGTTTGGCCGAAGCGAAATTTTGTTTGGGAAAATTGCCGGACGGAACGTTGGGGCGTCCCGCATCACGCGGCGCGCTTTCCCTCCTTTTGTTAAAACAGTCTTTGCAATAAACCGGCTTATCGCCCGAGGGCTGAAACGGCACTTCGCATTGCTTACGACAATCGGCGCAGGTGGCGGCAAACATTTGCTTTTGTCCGCCGAACTGCTGATTGCCTTTGTTACCCCTAAACCCTCCCGACTGTTGATTATCGCTCATGTGTATTTGTAGTTAGTGATAATAGATGGAGAAAGCCTATAACGGACATTTCTCAATCAGTTCCCATACACAGATTATACGCAAAACGGATGGTATACGCCACCCGTTTTGTATAATACCAACCATCTCGATTTAGACCTAGGATTAGGAAAGGTGTGCGGAAACGAGCTTCGTCATCTCAAACATATTCACCACATCCTTACCACCGAAAACTTTCTTCAAAGCCGCGTCAGCCTTGATATTGCGCTTGTTAGTCGGGTCCTGAAGGTTCTTGCCTTTAATATAGACCCACAATTTCTTCACCACTTCGGAACGAGGCAACGGCCCCTTTCCCACTACCGCCTCAAGTTCGGCACTCACCTTGAGTGGCTTCATAAACGCAGAGTTTTCTTTTGCCATACTCTATATGTTAATTAATGAATAACCCCAACAGTCTACCATACAAAGAAAATCTTGCCACTGCCAACTATTTTCTTCGAAACTTCCGAGCGGCCAACATCGCGTGTTTAGTGGCGAGACGCCTCTTGGTTTTCCTCGAACGAGATGTCTTGTTCTTTACGTCTTGTGACAATCTTTTTGCCATAAAATACAGTGAAAAGAATTATGAATAAATACCGCCCTTCACATTCGTAGGTATTCGTAGATTCGCATCAATTCGTATATTGGTATGTTTATCTATAAAACTATTTTTTATTTTTCTTCGGCTTCTTCTTCTCTTTTCTATGCGAATCATTTCCTTTTGCCATAAAAATGTAAGATGACTAATATAAAGTATTCTAGCACAACTTCTGACACAAGTGTTATTCGGGCTGCATTATACGACCAAGTGAGGACCTATTTCAAACAAAACCTAGCCGAAGAATGAAGTCCTCTTTCCCCACGGGAGGGCGAGGGCCTAGATGCTACCAATCTGTAAATCAATGTGGACTTAATTCAGCGACCAAATGGCGTAGTTTAAATACGAGGCGAAACTGACCCAAAGAATGTACGGTACCAAGAGCCACGCGGCCGGTTTAGAGATTTTGTAAAAAGCGATGATTGTGGGGAGAATGGCGAGCCAGAGGAACACTATCTCAACAAGCGCGCCGCCCGGACTGTGCAAACCAAAAAAGATGATTGACCAAGCGGTATTGAGTACCAGTTGAACGGCAAACAACCACATCGCTTTGCGTTTCGGAACGGCGTTGCTTTTCCATACCAGCCACAATGAAATGCCCATTAAAAAATAGAGGGTTATCCAAACTGGTCCGAATACCCACGATGGGGGATTGAAAGCCGGTTTGACGATACCTGCGTACCAGCCAGCAATGGACGGAGTCGTAAACACCGAGCCGATAATACCGGCAAGCTCGGAAACTACAACGGCGATGACGAGTTTAAAGAAATTATTTAGGCGCATGAGTTTTATCTTAACATCAATTCCAGTTCTCGTTAGGTACACTCATTGTTGAAATGTCTGAGGGAAACGGCGGGGGCTCCCTTGGCCAACTAGATATATAAAAGTCAACTCTGAACAAGAGGAAAACAGCGCAAGTCTTCCGACTCGCCTTTCTCTTTTGTATTCCCCAACCTAACGCTTCTCAAACGGCGTACCTCGTTTCCACACGGCGTAGATGATATGGATGAGTTTTCTCTCCACCGCAGTCATGGCGGAGAAGTAGTGTTTGCCTTCTTTGATTTTCTTCTGGAAATACTTCCTGAGAACAGGATTGACTCGAACCGCAACGAAAGCGGCATTGAAGAGGATGTATCGCAAGTATCTGTTGCCTCGCTTGGTGATGTATCCTTTGCCTTTGACTGAGGTACCGCTCTCATGCACTCGGCAGTCGAGACCGATATAGGCGACAAGCTTTTCCGGACTGTCGAATCTTTTCACATCTCCAATCGTTGCAACCAAAGCAGCAGCGCTTGCAGGTCCGACTCCGGGAATGGATCGCAAAAGTTTTTGGGTTTCTTTTTCATACTCTTTCATCTTCTTCTCGATTTCCCGAATTTCGTATGAAAGCATCTTCAGTGCTCCCGTGAGGCCATTGTGAAGCGGTATTCCGGCAGCTTTCTCTCTAATTCGGTGGTTGTGCATTCTCTGTTTTGTTTCGGCTCGCATTCGAACCAGTGCTTCTCGTTCAACGACAAGCGTTTTGAGAGCCATGATTTCCGGAGTATCAGTGTAGATGCGGCCCATTCCAATGAGCAGAGCTTTCCTGATTGCAAGTGCGTCATGATGATCGGTTTTCACTCTTCGAAGCGTACTCTCGATCACTTTGTGAGAGAGCAGAGGGTTGATGACTTTCACCTGCCAGAGTGCTTTCCGAAGCACTTCGCAGAAAAGAAAATGATAGACTCCGGTTGCTTCGGTTCCGATCGTGGTGTTGTTCGCTGTACAGCCGAGAGAAATGAGTGTGTCGAGAAAATGTTTGATTCCCTCCTCAGAGTTTTTGAAAATCTTCACTTCAGTTTCATCTAAGGCAGCGTGAAAACTCGCCTTGGACATGTCGATGCCAATGGTGTGCATATGTTTTGAGATTAGGTTGTGGAAAGAGAGAAAAAGAAAAGAAAAAGAGAGAATGGGACAAACAGTCTTCGTGTGATATTCTTGAATATGCAGGTTCCTCGCTGATTGGCGGCACAAAATCCGCAACTAGATAATCGGCGCCTTGCAAGAATATTTTGGAGACCATAAGTTGGGCACGGAGCCACGACGCTCAACGGCTCGAACGATGGATTGTCCCACACAAAGCGTACCTTAGAGGTACGCTTTTGATTATAGGAACGGCTCAAACGCG
>Ga0209515_10005108_pt1 | contig 17236 bp, 21 predicted proteins | sample Subgroupgradi54m_FD_187454 | JGI IMG/M metagenome (GOLD analysis project Ga0209515, IMG submission 187454) | Subsurface groundwater microbial communities from S. Glens Falls, New York, USA - GMW60B uncontaminated upgradient, 5.4 m (SPAdes)... ...
TCACTTCATCAAGAAGCACACCTAAGTGCAGTTGATGCGATCATTCAAATTGAAACACTTTACGGCATCACGGTGCTCCAGCAATATCTTGATCACAAAGTAAGGCAATCAAGTAATCGAAATTTTGTTTTCGATACACACTTTACCACAACAAAGGCATGGACAAATCTTTTGAACACAAAAACCGAAGAGGGGGTATTTGAAACAGCAATGAAAAAGTCTCAGAGCAACAGCGATGTTCAAGCGCAAATTGCCTACTACATGAAAACCTGCAATTCCATACTCGGGGTTTAGTACCTGTGAAGAAAACTTGCAAAAATAGTGATTTTATGTTATACTGGTTGTTCAAATGCATACACTCGAATTAAAGAATATCTCCGTAAAGGCAGGGGAGAAGCTCATCGTTGATGATGCTTCTTTTGCTTTTAAAAGCGGGGAAGTTCATATCATTATGGGCCCAAACGGTTCCGGGAAATCCTCATTGCTCAATGCACTCATGGGGCATCCCAAATATGCTATTACTGGCGGAAGCATACTTCTCGATAGTGAAGACATTACCGCACTTCCTACCGAGAAGAAGGCGAAGGCAGGGCTCTTTCTTTCACTGCAACACTTGCCTGAAATTCACGGCGTATCGATGACGAGCTTTCTTCATCGTGCCTACAAAGATCAAAAAGACAGCGACATTCTTCCGCTTGATTTTTACAAAAAAATGAACACGCTTGCAACGGAGTTTGGCATTGATGCACGTTTTCTCAAGGGGCACGTCAATACGAATCTTTCCGGCGGTGAAAAGAAGCAATCAGAAATATTGCAACTCCTTGCACTCGAACCAAAATTTGCATTCTTGGACGAAATCGATTCGGGTGTGGATATTGATTCGATGAAAAAAGTGTATTCCGCGATCAATGCACTCAAAGCAAAGGGGATTGGATTTATTTTGGTCACTCACTTTGTGAATATTCTCGAGCACGTCCATCCCGATATGGTGCATGTCATGCGTGAGGGAAAGCTTGTCGCTTCGGGAGGGCGTGAACTTGCCGAGCGTATCAATAAAGAAGGGTTTGAAAAAATTTAACCCGCGATTTTCATATGGAACAAATTACCGAAGCAGCAATTATTGCGCAACTCAAAACAGTCATTGATCCTGAAATCCACGTCGACGTGTATTCATTGGGACTTATCTACAATATTGCCATCAGTGAAGAGGGTATCGATATTTTGATGACACTCACGACACCTTTCTGTCCCTATGGCGACCAAATTATTCAGAATGTTGAAAAGGTGCTTGGCATCTTTGGTGTCGAAGTGCGCGTCAATATTACTTTTGAGCCCGAATGGGAACCCTCCGAAGAACTTAAAGCCTCGCTTGGGGTGAATTAGACTTGTTCTCAAATAACATTTCGTCCAATTCCCCAACTTTTTGGCACCACTACGAGTACTTCCATTTTCATCTCCCTTCGGTCGTGAAAATTTGGTCGCTGCAAAATATTTTACACAACTGCACGGTAGCCAAGCTATCGCTTGTTGTGTAAAATATTTTTCGCTCAAAAATTTGAAAAATTGTTCCGAAAGCTTATTTGAGAACAAGTCTAAAAACCACACAGTTGAGTTTGTGTGGTTTTTAATTTAGTTATCTTGCTTCTGCAACTTGCCCGATGATCGTTTTGATATTTTCAAAAGGATACGCACCAGCAATCATTGCCTGTTTGCCCGTTTTTCTGTTCCAGACAATGCTTGAGGGAGTTGCGCTCACACCAACTTTCACGCCATTTTGGAAATCACGATCAACGCGGTCTTTGTGTTTCCCACTCGAGAGACAAGAGTTGAACTTTGCGGTGTCGAGCCCAAGTTCTCCGGCAATTTGCGGAAGTACCGCTTCATCAAGACCATTATTTGCCGGGGTGAGTTCATAGAGTCTGTTGGTGTATTTCCAGAAAGTTGCCGCCCCACCAAGTTCGTTTGCACACTCCATTGCTTCAGCTTCTTTGCGTGCTTTGGAATGCAGTTGATCAAGAGGGAAATGACGATACACCCACGCAACATTCCCTGCCTTTGCGTATGTGTCCATAACCTGTTGCATTGTTCCGTGGAAGCGTTTGCAAAATGGACATTCAGAGTCAGAGTATTCAATGATGAGCACATCGGCATCCGGGTTGCCGAGAATGTGATCATCGGGGCGAAGGGCGAGGTCTTCAGGGGAAGCTTCTGCGCTATCTGCACCGACCGCTCCTCGCGCAGGAATATTGACCCCATCCGCTTTCACGCTTCCGCGGTCAGTGTAGAGAATTGATCCGGCAATCAAAAATCCTGCAACCACAATTGCAACAGGGATACTTAAATTATTTCCTGAAGAAGCTTTTTTCTCCTGATGTATCTCGTGCGACGGTGTATGTGCGCTACTATGATGTGTCTCGTGTTCAGTCATGATGATGATTTAAAATAAATTATTGACCTCAGTATATCACGCAAAGAACAGAGGACAAATGTACCGAAAATATTTATTTGCACTTCTCAATATATTTTGTTAGATTGCTAAATATTAACCCAACTCTATGTGTCTATGAATATCAAGAATATCCTCACAACTATCGGAATTTTTTCAGTTGTTCTCCTCTTTCCCGCCACCACCTCCGCCTCAGTCATCGCCCAACAAGAAGTCAAAGACATCAAACTCGCTCAAACCGGTAACCCCAGTCAAGATTTCGCACCGGGTGTATTGAATGGGGAATTGCAATCGATCACGCTCGCTCTCGCTGAAGTGGGAAGTGCTCAAGCAAACGAGTTTCAGGTTCTGGTTACTTGTTTCATCGACACCACATTCGATACTCCCTGTGATGGAGCGTGGTACACATACAGTGATAGGAAAAGTATTAAAGGAGGTGAGGTGTCTGCACATATGTTTCAGTTTGCTCCAGGATACATCTTTGATCCAATGAAGGCATATGTATTTCAAATATCAGGCACGGAAACCTCATGGGGAGTACAGGTATTCGGCAGTCGTGATAATGTCCATGACGGAGATAGTGCACGCAATGTCTTTGCTCCCTATCGAGGAACAGCCGACCTCGCCTTCACCATCCGTACCACTCCACCCGAACCCACACAGACCGACCTCACCCAAAGTGTCGCCGAAGGAGTGCTCCTCCCAAGTCCAACTATCACCTGGAGTGCCACCGTGAGCGACCCCAACAGTTCCAACCTCAAACTCGAAGCAGAGATTCGTCCGGTCACCGAACCCTTCAATGAAACACAGAGCGACAAGATTTTCTCCTCCGATTTCGTCACTTCAGGCACCACGGGAACACTCACCAACAGCACTCTCCCCAATGGTCACTATCATGTCCGCACACGTACCGTCACCACTGATGGAAGGAAAGGTGCATGGCAGGAATTTGGCACCGAAGGGAACACCGACTTCATCATAGGCAATGAGGGATTAACCAAAACCTTCGGCAACAGTCGCTGTTTTCCTTCTGCAATTTCAGGCGGTAGTTTCGGTATGCAAAATGGTACAACCAAGCACGGAGAAGTCTTCAGTATTCCCGACATTCATACACTGAACAGTATCACCATCGGCTTTGCATCTTCAACAGCCGGGAGTCTGCAAGCTATCGGCAACCCTTTTGATGGCGTGAAGATCACTCTCCGCCCCTATGACAACATTGATTATGTTATCGGTGAAAGTCTTCCCATCTTCGCCTCAGCACTCGAAATCAATGATGACCCCACGCATCGTGTGACCTTCGCCTTTCCTCATTCCATACTCCTCACTCCCAACAAACAGTACGTCTTTCTTCTTGAACGTACCGGAGGACTTGAAGATGACAATCGCTTTGTGAATGCAATCATTTCCACATTCGTCCCGAGCTGTGAGTTTGTTGGTGATGCACAATATGTCACACACTTAAGCAGTGATGGTTTTCAGACTGGAGAGGGGAGCATGGGCTTCAGTATCAACTACACCACCATCGCGCCTGACCCTGCGACAGCTTATGCTTCGAATGTGCTTTTCTTGCCGGGCGCAATGGCGTCGCGACTTTACGAACCCCTCGCCTGCGATGAAGGAGTTTGTGAAAAAAGACTTTGGGAACCGGTCAATGATGTGCTTGCGTTGCGTCTCGCGCATGATGCAGAGGGGACAAGCCTTCATAATGATATCTATGCAAAAGATGTTATTGATAATGCCTATCTTCCCGTCGCCGGAAATGTCTATAAATCTTTTATTGAAGACATGGATGCACTCCAAACAAAAGGAACAATCCGCGAATGGGAAGCAATACCCTATGACTGGCGACTCACCCCCGATCAGATTCTCTCCAGTGGAAAACAAATCGGGGGAGACAAGATTTCATACTTGCTTGCCACATCATCGCCATACATTATTCAAGAATTGAAACGTCTTGCGGCAAATTCAAAAACAGGAAAAGTGACGATTATCGCACATTCAAATGGCGGACTCGTTACCAAGCGACTCACGGAACTCCTCGGTGCCACTACCGCATCACAGCTCATTGATAAAATAATCTTTGTCGCGGTGCCACAGTTGGGAACTCCCAAAGCACTCGGCGTAATCCTTCATGGATTTGACCAAGGTCTTCCCATGAACTCAGCATCGGTGACACTCGCCCCCGAGACTGCGCGCACGATTGCAGCCAACATGCCCGGTGCATACAACCTCCTCCCTTCCGCAGAATATTTCACCTACGTTGATGATCCCGTTGCGACATTTATGAGTACCTCGTCGCCACTCCTTGCACAGTTCGCCTCACGCTACGGCACATCCACACACTCAGTTGAGCGTCTGCGCACTTTCATAATCGATATGTGGAGAAGTGGTTCATCAACACCAAGCGACACCACATACCCCAGTGTGGGGAATGCGACACTGTTTGATGCAGCACAAACATTGCATGATAATCTTGATCATTGGAGTCCACCGGAAGGAGTACAATTCACCACCATCGCCGGTTGGGGAGAGGAGACATTCTCGAGTATTGAATATCGAGGGATTCCTCACGATATCTGTAGTGGTGCAGATGAGCCGGTGTATCACTGCTGGACGGAGTATGAATTTTCCTATAATCCCAAGCATGTGATTGATGGCGATGGGACAGTGGTGGAGCCGAGTGCGCTGTGGGCGAATGGGGGGACGAGTGCGATGAAGTATTGGGTGAATCTAAAAAATTACAACGGCGATCATCGAGTGGTTACTCTCGGTGGCCTCGTTCCTTTTGCGCACGCGAACATTCTTGAAGTGGAGCAACTTCGTACGCTTATCTCAAATATTATTACAAACAAAACAAATGACCCATTAGAATATATTTCTGGCGTAGCCCCACAATACACCGGAGACAAACCCCGCCTCCACTTCACCCTCCACTCACCACTGACATTAGGATTCAAAGACACTGCGGGTAACTACAGTGGCGCCACCGCCACAAGCACCCTCTCAAACATCCCCGGAGTCACCTATGAACGCTACGGTGAAGTACAATGGCTCTCTATTCCCAAGGAACTCGCAGGAACCCTGATGCTCCAAGGTACCGGTAGTGGCTCCTTCACGCTTGATGCTGAAGAAGTGAATGGCAATACTATTCTCTCCACCACCTCCTTTGAAGGTATTCCCTCATCCACAAGCACCATAGTGACCATGGACATTGTTTCCACGCAATCAGTGACCGCAAGTTCGACACTCGTCATTGATCACAATGGTGATGGTACGACTGATCTCACACTCGAAGCAAAGGAAAACAGTGTCGTCACACTCACTACGCAAAAATCACCACTCACTGTTATCGCTGATAATAAAAGTATCATCCTCGGTAGCTCACTCCCCACATTCACTACAACTCTTTCGGGTTTTGTGAATGGCGACACGGCACCCTCAAGTGTGAATGGTGTCGCAAGTTGCACCACCACCGCAACTGCAACAAGCACGGTGGGCACTTATCCAATTACCTGTACCAAAGGAACACTCACCTCAGATAAATACGACTTCACTACGTTTGCTACAGGTACGCTCACCATTGTGTACAAATGGAGCGGCTTTAATCAACCCATCAACGATACGGTATATAATCCCGGGCAAAGCATGAGCGTGTTCAAGGGCGGCTCCACTATTCCGGTCAAATTCCAACTCAAAAACAGCAACGGTACACCTGTTCAATCTTCAACCTCACCACAGTGGCTCACTCCACAGAAACTCAATGCACTTACTGCAACCACAACCGAACTCTTGTATACTGATCCTGCACATACTGGCACGACCTACGCATGGGACACCACCGACAAACAGTATCACTACAACTGGAAGACGAAGGAGGTCACTCCCGGATATTGGTATCGTATCTTCGCTAAGCTTGATGATGGGACGGTGCAGAGTGTGATCGTCGGATTGCGTTAAGCGATAAATATTCTTAATTACTATTAAAACTTAAATCTATGAATAAATTTTTGACAAAGAAAAACGTTTTCTTTATTGCTTTAATTGCGAGTGTAATCTTTATTCTCTCTGCTTTTCAAAAAGAACTCGGTTTATGCGGACCTGTTTATAATGATTGTTGGGATAAGGTTGATTTAATTTGGCCACCTCTCTCTCTACCCCTCTTCCTCCTCTCCCTCATCACCTACAAAATGCGTGACGAAGTCTTCAATGCATGGATGAAGTTCGCAATCTGGTTCGTCCCACTCACGATGTTCCTCACCTTCATCACTCCCGACAGCTCCGGATCCCTCGGTCTCCCCGCATTTGGCAAAGGAGTCGTCGCCTTTCTCCTCACCGCACTTTTCACTATTATTAGTATCCTCATTATTCTTGTACGGTTCTTCACTTCACGAAAGCAGTGAGCCCTACTATCGATCGATAGAAAAACATCACCGTGATCATGCAGAAACCCACTGATATGGATGACAGTGAGAATGACACGACATACAATCCCACTCAAACCCTGAGTGTGTTCAAGGGTGGCTCCACCATTCCCGTGAAGTTTCAACTCAAGAACGCAAGCGGAACTCCACTCCAAGCATCATCCGCACCACAGTGGCTCACTCCACAGAAACTCAATGCACTTACTGCAACCACAACCGAACTCTTGTATACTGATCCTGCAAGTACCGGTACGACATACAGTTGGGACACCACCGACAAACAGTATCACTACAACTGGAAGACGAAGGAGGTCACTCCCGGATATTGGTATCGTATCTTTGCACGGCTGGATGACGGAACGGTACAGAGTGTGATTGTTGGATTGCGTTAAACGATAAACTATTCTTAATTACTATTAAAACTTAAATTTATGAATAAATTTTTGACGAAGAAAAACATACTTATTATTTCCCTTTTTTCATTTTTTTGATTATAGCAATTTTCTATTTTGTTAAGTCAGATTTTTGTTATCATTCTCAATCATGTCACACACTTTTTTATGCACAATCAAGTGAAATGATCATCCTCTCCTTTCTTGGCTTATGTTTAGCGCTATCTCTCCTTGTCTTACCTTTTTCTATTCTCACTTATAAAATGCAGAATGAAGTTTTTAATTTTTGGTTAAAATTTGCAACAGGGATGATTCCGATTGTAATATTTTCTTCATATTTTGTTTATCATTCAGTGGAAGGTCAAGATCCCTATCGAGGTGGGGGTATAATTTTTTTGCTTAGTATTATATACGCTATATATTTTTTCTTATCTCTTGGTATTATTTTTTATAAATATTTTAAACTAAAAAAATAATTTCATATTTCGTTGGGCCACCTCGGCACCCTCACGATTCACTATAACTGGTCTGGCTTTACGCAACCAATCAATGACACGGTATATAACCCGACGCAAACCCTGAGTGTCTTCAAGGGAGGAAGTACGGTACCGGTGAAGTTTCAGCTGAAAAATGCGAGCGGGGTAGCAGTACAATCTTCAACCTCGCCGCTGTGGCTAACACCACAAAAAGGCACAGCGATGAACATGTCAGTGGATGAATCCATCTATTCCGATCCAGCAACAACAGGAAATTCTTTCAAATGGGATGCCACAAATCAACAGTACAGCTATAATTGGAGTACCAAAGGGCTTGCGACAGGATATTGGTACAAGATTTATGCGAAGTTGGATGATGGAACAACACAGAGTGTCGTTGTGGGGATACGGTAGTGGGGGAGAGTATGAATGTGAGTTATTAAAATTAATATTTTTTTTATGAAAAACTTGATGACAAAGATTGTTGAATTTTTTAAACAAAGATGGTTGAGTTTCTTTCCAATTACTCTCTCTCTTTGTACTGTTTTTTGGTTTTCTTAATATTCCCATCTTTCAAGAAATGCACTGCGGTGAAGAAAATTGCAGAGATTTACTCATTCAACCATTGCTCGGAATTACATTGTTTTTTGTACCAGGAGCATTTTCTCTTTTATTTGTTCGAAAAGAAGTGATAAAAAAATGGTTTTTCTTTGCACTTCCTTATGTTGTGGGGTCAATCTTGTTTCTTTCAAATCAAGAAGATGGGGCTGGGTATTTTATAATTAGTCCACGCGGTGCTTATGTAATCTTCCTCGGTTCAATTTTTTCAGGCATCACCATCCTCTGGGCAATCATTCACTCGCTGATCATTCGCCATTTTGAAAAGAAAAATTTGAAGAAATAATTGCCCTCCCTCCACTTCAAGCATCTGCTGCACCGCTCTGGCTCACTCCACAAAAACTCAACGCACTTACTGCAACCACAACCGAACTCTTGTATACTGATCCTGCAAGTACCGGCACGACCTACAACTACGACACAACCGCCAACCAATATCACTACAACTGGAAGACGAAGGAGGTCACTCCCGGATATTGGTACAAGATTTATGCGAAGTTAGATGACGGAACGATTCAGAGTGTGATCGTCGGATTGCGTTAAGCGATAAATATTCTTAATTACTATTAAAACTTAAATTTATGAATAAATTTTTGACGAAGAAAAACATCGCCATTAGTTCAACTCTCGGGGCAATAATGTTACTTATGTGGGACCATGTGGGAAATGTGTATTGGTGCACATGGGGCGGGGTATTACACTATGATTGTCTGGATACTCTTTCATCTATTGAAATTATTTTTGTCCCAATTCTTTCACTCCCACTCCTCTCCCTTATCACCTACAAAATGAAAGAAGAAGTATTCAACGCATGGATAAAGTTCACCATCTGGTTTGTCCCACTCTCCATGATTGCTATTCTTCTCACCCCTGTTGATGACGGTGGTTCTTGGAGTATCCCTCTCAAGGGACCAGTCGCACTCCTCACCACCGGACTCTTCTTCACTATCTCACTCATTATTATTTGTTGGAAACATTTTTCTTTGAGAGGGAAAGCATAAGAAGTTCTACTTCCACCGGCGATTTATATTCAGTTTGTTGAGCATGCGTATCTTTCACGCTTTTATGGTATGATGCGGTTTATGACATCACCACAGAAAGGAAAACAGCGCAAAACCTTGATTCGTCGCCAGATTGCACAGGGTACGCGCGCACCAAAACCTCAATATACCAAGAAATCAGCAGCGCTTATTAAAACTGCAGTTTTTGTGAAGGGAATCATCGGAAGTGACACCATTCTCGGTCGCCCCGAGGTACAAATCGCTTTTGTGGGGCGATCTAATGTCGGCAAGTCTTCTACGATCAACGCTATTTTGGGTGTGGCGGGGCTCGCGCGCGCATCAGGGACTCCCGGCAAAACGCAGGAGATTAACTTCTTTCTCGTTAATAGTAATACATTTTTTGTCGATCTCCCCGGATACGGATATGCGCGCTTGCCACAAAAAATCGCTGACTCAATTCGCAAGCATATCCTCTGGTACTTAACGAGTGGGGAAGCACATCCGACATTGCTTATGCTTATTCTTGATGTGCGCGTGGGCGTGACCGACCACGACCGCGAGCTCATGGGTGTTGCCTATGAACAAGGTCATCCTATTCTTGTTATTTTAAATAAGGTTGATAAATTGAATATGACCGAGCGCACGAAGACACTCGCAAAATTTCAGCAAGAATTTCCTACCATTGAGTTTGTGCCATTTTCCGCAAAGACCAAAGAAGGAGTCGATGCAATACGCGAGCGTGTTTTCGGAAAGTTGCGCTCGTAATTTCTCTAAAGCACTCTTGTGTGTAGGGCTTTCGCAAATTGCTTCCCAACTTGTTTGTGAAGGTCGCCGTTTTGTGGAAGTCCTAGTGTGGATAACCTTGCGCGCTCTTCATGCATAAGTAGCGTATAATATATGAATGAAGAACATTACACTTGAAGTATTGACTGCGCCGGGATGCACCCACTGCCATGAGTTTCTTGAATTCTGGAAAGGTGAATCGGCGAAGTGGCCAAACGTTTCAATGAAAGAAGTTGGTATTCTTGAGCCTGCAGGACAGGAGATGGTTCAAAAATATCAGATTTTTGCCTCACCAGGTATTATTTTGAATGGCGAGCTTTTTGCAACAGGGGGATTTAATAAGGAGAAATTTTTATCAACAATCGAAACACTTTCGAAGGAGTAATCCTCGAAAGTTTTTTATTGTCACTTTTATATTATGGAACCACAATCAACAGGAAACTTAAAGACAATCGTTATTGTTTCAATTGTCATCCTCACCGCGATTATCGGTATTGGACTTTTCTGGTTTCTCTTTCTTGCTCCGAGTATCGGTGGTGCAGGCGGGGGGAGTATCGGTATGCTCGGATGGTATCTTTTTTCCTTCGCCGCAGGACTTACGATGATCGTGCTTCCCTGTACGCTTCCACTTGCTTTTGTTATTGTCCCGCTTTCAATGGGCAAAGGTCTTGCAAAAGGACTCGGCATGGCACTTTCGTTTGGTCTTGGGGTTGCGCTCATGCTCTCTACTTATGGTGCTGTTGTTGGTGCGCTCGGTAAATTCGGCATCTCATTTTTGGGTGCGGGAGGCGAAAGTATCAAGAATTGGGTCTATTTCTTTGCAGGTATTTTTGCGTTTACCTTTGCCTTGAGTGAGATTGGTTTGGTGAAATTCCACATGCCTTCATATACCGGTTCCGCTCCTGATTTCATTCAGAAACGTAAGGATTATGCAAAAGCATTTCTCCTCGGTCTTTTTCTCGGTAATGTGGGCGTGGGCTGTCCGCATCCTGCGACACCGCTTATTTTGATCGAGATTGCACAATCGGGAAATATTTTTTATGGATGGACATTGTTTTTGGTTCACGCACTCGGGCGCGTACTCCCACTCGTTCTTCTTGCGGTGCTCGCCGCTTTGGGGGTGAATGGACTCAACTGGCTTATTGCCCGCAAAGAAAAGATCGAACGTGCAAATGGTTGGGCGATGGTCTTTGTTGCAGGGTTTATTTTGACACTCGGACTCTTTACTCATGATTGGTGGACAAATTCAGGCCAGCACAATCTTCTTGAGAAGGTCACTCAAGAACAGTGGTTTACGGGGAGAATAAACACTCAGCTCTCTACCGAAGTTGCTCATGTGCACGGCGTTGCACCGGCGGCTTCGCGTGGTATTTTCGGTCAGCCACTTGAGTGGGGGAACTGGTTCATCGTCTTTCTCTGGCTTCTCCCTATTTGGTGGTTTTATTCTAAAGAAAAGAAGCGCGTGCTCGGGACTCCCGCTCTTCAAATGCAACATCTTGCACACAAGCTGGATAAACTGGAACAGGAGCGTCGCGGGCTTGAAGTTAGTCTCCATATTCCCGAGGGAACACAAGGGGAGCGTATCAAGGTAATCGAGAGTCAGATCGACATCCTCGAAAAAGAACGTCGCCTTATCGAAGAGGGCATGCGTTATGGTGTCGAAAGTGGCTTGCGTGACGACACAAGTCAGCGTTACGAAGAAGAAGTCCTCGGCATGCGCAAGAAGTTTTATGTGACGCTCTCCATATTGCTCATCGCGGTCTTCTCTATTTTCTTACCGTTCTGGTTTATGAATTTTGAGGGATTGAAAACTCATGGAGGTGCTCATTCTCAGACAGTTGCTCCGGCAGTGAGTGTGGGAGGTGCAATTAAGGCAATCAATGCGACAAAGACAAATACCCCCATCCCACCTTCGACTGATATGGGACATGAAAGCATGCCACATGGACATTAAAATTATTTCTTATTATCACCATATATGAAACAACGTAGTGCATCAAAATATATTTTTCAATTCTTGGGGACAGCCTCAATGCTCGCACTTCCATTTATCACTTTTGCGCATGGTGCTATCGAAGATGGGCACACGACAAGCGCAGAGCATCACGCAGGTGAAGCAGCGCTCATGAAGGCATTTTCAGGACAATGGTGGGGGTTACTCATTTTTTCTCTTCTTGCAATAGCCGGACTTTCATATTGTATTTGGAGATATCTTCAAGTTGAAATGCCAAAAAAAGAAATTCCCAAATAAATACCATTAAACACAAATACTCATTGTAATAATTCTGAATCATTTATGAACAAATACGTCATTTTACTTCTCGTGCTTATCGGTCTTGTTGTCGCAGGTATTGGTTACCGCACCTTTCTTCTCCCTGAATCTCAAAAACCCGTTGATACGGGAATTATAAAGGAGATTACGGTGACTATTCCCAAAGATTCATGGTCTTTTTCGCCCGAAGTGATTGACGTTGATCTCGGTGATACGCTCAAGATCAAATTTATCAATGAAGACGATTATGATCACGGTGTCGGTATTGATGCGTACGGTGTCTCACAGCGTATCCCTGCACGTGCGACGCTTGATGTGCCACCGTTTGTGGTTACGAAAGCAGGTGACTTCCAATTTTATTGTTCAGTCTCATGCGGAGAAGGAGTCGCGCTAAATGGAATTCACAAAGGAGATAAGCGTACGCATTTTGATCAGATCGGTACTATTTGCGTACACAAGGTTCCTGGCGATCGTGTTTGCATGAATAACACCGCTCCGATTGCAGGACAGGGGGAAACCGATGTTCCGGAAAGTACCACAACGCCGAAGCCGTAGTTAATTTTATTCATCATTGATATCTTATGCAAAAAGTAATTCTCAAAGTCAAAGGTATGCACTGTGCGTCGTGCTCGGTGCTTATTGACAAATTGGTCGGCAAGCAACCCGGAGTGCAATCAGTCACCACCTCTTTTGGTGCAGAAAAAACCGCAATCGAGTATGACGAAACAAAAATTGATCTTGTTGCGATTGATAAATTCATCAATCAGCTCGGATACGACCTCATTCGCCCTGACGAAGAGTCCGCAACGCTTGAGGAAGAGGAACAAAAAGATGCAAAAAAAATCGAAGAAGCACGAAGACGTTTCAAAGCGGCACTCATTCTTGCATTCCCGATCATTCTCTATTACATGGCGATTCACATGTTCAACCTGAATCATGTGCACGAGCTTTTTGACTTTTTGAATCTCTCGCGTCCCGCCACTATCGCTGAAGGAATTTTGGGACATGTTTCTTATGGTATTCAATATTTCTTCTGGCTTATTGCACAGCCGATGAAAATCATCGCATTGCTCATTGGTATCGATCCCACACATCCGCCAATGCGTATTGACCTCAATTGGATTTACTGGATTCTCACCACGCCAATTCAGTTTGTTATTGGGTATCAGTTTTATCGTAATTCATTTACTTCGATTCGTGTCGGCGCCGCGAACATGGACGTGCTTGTGGCACTTGGTACAAGCGCCGCGTATCTCTACTCCATGCTCGGATTCCTCTTCTTCAATATTGATCATCCATTCTGGGAATCAACTGCAGCACTCCTTGTTTTCATTTTGCTCGGTCGCTATGTAGAGATTCTCGCAAAGGGTCGCGCATCAGCAGCTATCAAAGAGCTCATGAAACTCGAGGCGAAAGAGGCACATGTGATTCGCAATGGACAAGAGCTCACTATTCCTATCGAGCAATTGACGGTCGGTGACGTTATTATTGTGAAGCCTGGAGAGAAGGTCCCCGTGGACGGTGTTATTGTCGAAGGAAAGACCCATCTCGATGAAAAAGTGGTTACTGGCGAATCATTCCCTGTGTCAAAGACAGTCGGTGACCCGGTGATTGGTGCAACTATCAACCAAGAAGGACTCCTTAAAATCAAAGCAGAGAAGATCGGCAAAGATACATTGCTCTATCAGATTATTCGCATGGTGGAAGAAGCACAGGCACGCAAGGCACCTATTCAAGACCTTGTCGATAAAATCAGTGAATACTTTGTGCCGGCAGTTGTCGTGCTCTCGGTGCTCACCTTCTGCGTTTGGTACTTTATATTTGTTCCCGATCAGCTCCGTCCTGCACTTACCAAGATGATCGCAGTGCTTGTTATTTCCTGTCCTTGCGCGATGGGACTTGCGACACCGACGGCGCTTGTTGTGGGCATCGGTCGTGCGGCAAAGTTTGGAATTATCTTGAAGGGTGGCGAGGCGCTTGAGAAGGCATATCGTATTACTGCAGTTGCATTCGACAAGACGGGAACACTCACGATCGGAAAGCCTATTGTTACAGATTTCGAGATGCTTTCTTCGGACATCGGACTTGATGAAGCGGTATTTCTTGCTGGCTCACTTGAAAAGGGTTCAGAGCATCCACTTGCACGTGCGGTAGTTGAGAAGGCGCAAGAAAATGGAAAGACCATCGAAGACCCCAAAGATTTCGAGGCAGTATCAGGAATGGGACTTCACGGAAAAATTTCTGGCAAAGAAGTTGCGATCGGAAATCAGAAGTATATGGATACACTTAGTATTGATACGAAGGCTCATGACACACTCATGACACGTCTTCAGGAGGAAGCAAAAACCTCCGTGTATATGGTTGTTGATGGTAAGCTTGTCGCAATTATCGGAATGGCGGATGCACTCAAGCCTTATGCAAAAGAAGCTATCGAAGAGTTGAAACGCATGGGCAAGCAGATTATCATGATTACGGGAGACAATCCTCGCACTGCGGCAGCGATTGCAAAGCAGGTAGGCATCGATCGATTCCTTGCAGAGGTGCTTCCTCAGGAAAAGGCCGATAACATCAAGAAACTTCAAGCAGAAGGACTCAAGGTGGCAATGGTGGGCGACGGTATCAATGACTCTCCTGCGCTTGCTCAATCAGATCTCGGTATTGCAATTGGTTCAGGAACGGATGTTGCGATTGAGACGGGAGAAATTGTACTCGTCAAAGACGACCTTCGTGACGTGGCAACCGCTATCCAGCTTTCCTCAAAGACCATCGTAAAGGTATGGCAGAATCTTTTCTGGGCATTCTTCTACAATGTGGTCGCAATTCCCGTTGCTGCGGGCGCGCATCTTATGGTCACGCAGACAGGCGGGCATGCCGCAACATGGATCATTGGATTAACCAATAACATGGGCGCATTCGGTCAACCAATCCTCAATCTCTCGCAAGCGACATTGCGTCCCGAGATTGCCGGATTTGCGATGGCATTCAGTTCGATTTCGGTGGTCTTGAACTCGCTCACACTCAAGCGTTATGTTCCTCCAATCGAAAAGCAAATCATGAAAACCACCGCCGAAGAAGCAAGTATAAAAGCATAGAAATTTAATAAAATTAATTACTGTACGTAGGGTTTCAAATTTGGATGGAGTTTGGTGGCGGAGTCGAGGAGTGTCATTGGGTTGTACTCATGTACTACCCAATGACCCCCGCAGACGACAACGCCAAAATACGCCAAATTTGAAAGCCCTATTGCAAACAAAGAATATGGTGATGCAAAAATTACACATGGACATCGAGGGTATGCACTGTGGCGCATGTGCAACAGGGATTCAGATGGTTACCGAAGGTGTCGACGGAGTGCAAAAAGTTTTCGTCTCCTACGACGCAAAAAATGGCGACTGGGAATACGATGATGAGAAAACCACAAAAGAGGCAATCGTCAAAGAGATCGAAGGTTTAGGCTACAAAGCACATTAAAAACACGAATCTCATCCGTTTACTCAAGTCCTATGGGGAAAGAAAAAACCGACGCTAAAAATGCGCTGGTTTTTTTCTTGCACATTATTTATATATGTGGTATAAATTTATCCAGAGTTTTTCCATTTTTGTACTATACAACTGAAAGGTGACAAAATGAATAATGTAAAAGCGTTTTTTGTTGTTGCACAACTACCCGAAGAGAGAATTACGGCATTTGTTTGCCCCCTGCATGTGACAACACTCGAAGAGGCGAAAAAATACGATTTGAGCCCAGACGTTTTAGGTATTTATGAGGTCTTACTTAACAAAGATAGTGACTATGAGCGATTAAGGGAACTTGCCCCAACATTCGCTGTGCTCATGGAATTGAGTAAGCCAATGAATAATTGTGAAATCGAAAGTCTCTTCGGGGCTCATTTTCAAGAAGGTTTCCGAAAAGGAGTTGTATGCGCAAATTCACAAAATATTCCCTTTCCTGATCTTAAGCCTTGTGAGACATTGTTTGCTGACGATGACGGAAGGCAAGAAAAGCAGCTTGCCTCAACATTCCGAGCACTCATGGCGTTGAGTAAGTTAATGCGCAATGGGGAAATCAAAGATCTCTTCAGTCTTTTTATTGGAGAAGGTTTTCGGCAGGGGATTGCATATGCGAATGCGCAAAAGAGCTCAAACATCCCCGCATCGCTTCAGCCTCAGGCGTTAAGTCTCCCACCTAAGGCTGGGCGACAGACTTTTGATGATGACGATGATTTCTAGCATGACCTCTCACGTTTATAGTGGTAAGCCTAAAAAACGCGGAAGATAATTCCGCGTTTTTTTTATTGAATCGACTTGTGGTAGTTTAGTTTGAAATCCATCCAGCTTCGAATGAAGTCCGCATCATTCAATTCGTCATTGTCATTGAGTTCTTGATACCACTCGACGAGTTTCTCCGGGGCAGTGAAACGATAGTGGTCAAAAAATTTTTCAAACTCAGTGGAATTATGAGTTATCCATTGAGTGAAAGCAGGTTCGGTGTCATTGTATGCTTGGTACTCTTCGCGATGCACTGCATTAAAGAGCGAGATTTGTAAGTCATTCTTGATAAGTTGACCATCCTCGCGAAGCATTTCGCACGCCACTTCACGATCAGGAATTTCGTGAGGTGGGGGAGTGAAATGATGTTCTTGTTGGTAGAGATTTTCCATAATTTAATTAGACTTGCTCTCGAATAAGCTTTCGGATCAATTTTTCGAGTTTTTGAGCGAAAAATATTTTTCGCAACAAGCTGTAGCTTGGCTACAGTGCGGTTGTGTAAAATATTTTACAGCCAAAAAATTGGGAAATTGGACGAAATGTTATTCGAGAACA
>Ga0209515_10005109_pt1 | contig 17236 bp, 16 predicted proteins | sample Subgroupgradi54m_FD_187454 | JGI IMG/M metagenome (GOLD analysis project Ga0209515, IMG submission 187454) | Subsurface groundwater microbial communities from S. Glens Falls, New York, USA - GMW60B uncontaminated upgradient, 5.4 m (SPAdes)... ...
TCCCGACATTCCTTCGAAGCCCCAACGTGAAAACATTGGGGCGAAGAAGAATGCGCCTGGGTGGTCTGCTTCGCCAAATACTTAACGTGTTTGGCTTCGTAGAACCTTCCTGACATTCCTTCGAAGCCCCAACGTGAAAACATTGGGGCGAAGAAGAATGCGCCTGGGTGGATTCGAACCACCGCATCAGCCTTAGGAGAGCCGCGCTCTATCCAGATTGAGCTACAGGCGCAATCAACCTCTAAACTAAAATATTTACATCCACGAAGATTGCGCCAGCCCCCGCCAGCTCTCATTGTCTGGGGGCAGACGCAGCGTTCGACAACCAGTTACTAAACGTATGTTAAGGGGAATGGGACATGAAAAACTAAACTGCACCTAAAACTTAATGATGGAGGTAACCGGAAAATCTTTAAGCTTTTCTTTTCCTTTAAGGAATTTAAGCTCGATCAAAAAAACGATACCGGCAATATTGGCCTGCATCCCTTTAAGAAGCTCAGTAACAGCTTTGACAGTCCCGCCTGTTGCCAAAAGATCATCGACAATAAGAACCTTGGTTCCCGGTTTAATGGCGTCTTCGTGGATTTCAAGGGTATCGGTACCGTATTCAAGTTCATAGGTCACGCTTTTGGTTTTAAAGGGAAGTTTTCCTTTTTTTCGGATGGGAATAAATCCGCATTTCAACTTATACGCGAGGGCGGCACCGAAGATAAAACCACGTGATTCAACCGCCACCACCTGTTCAATCCCACTTTTTTTAAATTTGGAAGCCAGCATATCGATGGCTTTTTTCAGGGCATCCTTATCGGAAAGAAGCGGAGTAATGTCTTTGAAGATGATACCCGTCTTTGGAAAATCAGGGATATCACGGATAATTTTTTTGAGATCGCCTTTTTTCACGTTTCACCTTCCTGATTAGAGGGTTTTAATTTCTCGTAAAGCGGCTACAGATTCGCGCTCAATGTATTTTGTTTCAAGGGAAACCCTCACGGGAACTTTCTCAGTTCCTGAGAATAGTTGATTTAAGTGCTCGGCACCCAAACGCCCCATCTCGACCAAAGGTTGGGAGACCGTTGATAATTTGACAGGACTGTAACTGTTCAAAGGATTGTCGTCAAAACCAATCACAGACAATTCTTCGGGAATGCGAATATTCTGTTTCTTGGCTTCATCAATCAATTCCAGCGCCATGACATCCGATGCGGCAAAGACGGCCGTCGGACGATTTCGAAGTTTTAGTAACTGTTGGGCGGACCTGCGCGCCGGTGTTCTTAAAAAATCACCCGTTGTCAAATACTCTTCATTGATTTTAAAACCATTTTTTAAAAGCGCACCCCGATAACCTTCCAAACGCAGCTTTCCCGCCTGCGTTGACAGATCTCCGGCAATGGTCGCAATCTTCGCATGACCCAGTTTAATAAGCCGCTCGGTTAAATCAAAAGCCGCTTTGTGGTTGTTGATCGTAATATAATTGATAGGCTCTTCAAACGCATTATTTAAAACGATGTAAGGAATGCCTTTGCTGATCACCTTGCGCAGCATATCGACATCATTGTTAATGTCCGCAAAGATAATCCCATCGATATAGGCCGTATCAAAAATGGATGTCTCAATCCAATCATGATGATCAAATCGATCTGTAATGTGCATGAGGATGTCAGCCTTAAGCCGGCTGGCGGCAAGGCCAACCCCCTTAATGATCTCTCCCGCGTAAAACGAATGAAAAATATCCTCAAACCGAGGAATCACCAGAGCAAATGTTTGATTGCGTCGTTTGCTATGCACTGTCCGAAGCCCTTTCTTTTTGTTTGATAATCTTTCTTAGTTTTTTTAAGGCCGCCCCTTCAATCTGACGGATCCGCTCGCGGGAGACCCCCATTTTCTTGGCGATCTGAGCGAGCGTATATGTTTCTCCATCCATTATTCCAAAACGCATTTCAAGGATTCTCCGCTCGCGTTCCGGCATCATATTGAGAAGATCGGCGGCGCGTTCCTTGTTAAAGAATCCTTCCAATTCTTCATCGGGGCCGATCATGGTTTCATCTCCCACGACATCCTTGATCTGCCCCTCGCCCTCTTCGCCAATGGGCGCGTCCAGGCTCGAAATTTTCGTAATCCAGTTGTTGATCTCACGAATCTTGTCAACGCCCATTTTCATCCGCTTGGCCACTTCCCCGGAGGTAGGTTTTCTCTTTAACTTGTGCGTCAAGACTTCCGTGATCTTTTTACATTTGGAAATTTCTTCATTCATGTAAACCGGGATACGAATCATCTTGCCCTGGTCAATGATGGAACGTGAAATGCTTTGCTTGATCCACCAGGCCGCATAGGTTGAAAAGCGAAACCCTTTGGAAGGTTCAAATTTATCAACGGCGCGCATGAGGCCGATATTTCCCTCCTCAATCAAATCACTTAAAGGCGTCCCAAGATTGACATAATGTTTGGCGATCGAAATGACAAGGCGCAGATTGGCGCGGATCATTTCCTCCCGCGCCTTTTTATCGCCTTTTTTAACACGCCGTGCAACTTCCCCTTCTTGCTTGATAGTAAAAAGCGGAATATGCCGTATGTCTTTAAAGTAGGATTTGACCGGATCCATGTTTTACTTTTTCTTCTTTCCGTTTTTAATAACAGATTGCGCCGCCGCCAAACGCGCAATCGGAACACGGTATGGTGAACAGCTGACATAATCCATTCCAATTTTATAACAAAATTCAATGGATGCCGGATCACCGCCATGCTCACCGCAAATACCGATTTTTAAGTTTTTTCTAACCGCGCGGCCTTTTTCAACGCCAATTTCCATAAGCTGCCCGATGCCTTCAATATCGATCGATTGAAATGGATCTTCCGGTAAAATACCCTTTCCCAAATAATCCGGTAAAAATCCGCCGATATCATCCCTTGAGAAACCAAATCCCATTTGCGTGAGATCATTCGTACCGAATGAGAAGAATTCCGCTGATGCGGCAAGTTTATCAGCCGTAAGGCATGCCCGCGGAGTTTCGATCATCGTTCCGAACAGATGGGCGATCTTTTTAAGATTATACTTGGCCAAAACCTCGCCGTAAACTTTTTTTGCGATTTCATATTGATGGTCCAACTCCTTAACCGTCCCCACAACAGGGATCATAATTTCCGGAATGATCTTTTTTCCTTCTTTTAATAATTCCGCTGCCGATTCCAGGACCGCGCGAATCTGCATCTCGGTGACTTCGGGGTAAGTCACACCCAAGCGAACACCCCGGTGCCCCATCATCGGATTGCTCTCCCGCAATGTTGCGGCGCGCTTTTCCAATTCCTCGATGGAAATGCCAAGGCTGGCGGCAAGATTTTGCATTTGCTCTTTCCCGTGCGGCACGAACTCATGAAGCGGCGGATCCAAAAGACGGATCGTGACCGGAAATCCGTCCATGGCCGCGAGCGTACCTTTAATGTCTTTTTTAACGTACGGATAAAGTTCATCCAAAGCCTTGCGGCGTTCATCGACACCTTTGGAGACAATCATCTTTCGCAGTTTAAACAATGGCTCTTCGGAATCCTTGCCGTAGAACATGTGTTCCGTCCTGAAAAGTCCGATGCCTTCGGCTCCGAAGGCGCGGGCCCGGGCGGCATCTTTCGGGGTATCAGCGTTGGTACGAACTTTAAGTGTTCTGATACTGTCACAAACTTTAAGAAACGCATTGAACAATTCATTTTCTTCCGCGGCATTGATCATGGAAAGCATACCTTGATAAAAAGTCCCCTTGGAACCATTCAGGGTAATAGAATCGCCTTCTTTTAAGGCCGTCCCTTTGACATGCATGGTCTTCGCCGGAAGATCAATTACGATATCGGAACATCCGACGATACAGCATTTTCCCCAACCGCGGGCAACCAAAGCGGCGTGGGAGGTCATGCCCCCACGGGCTGTTAAGATCGCTTCCGCCGCACGCATCCCTTCGACATCTTCAGGGTTTGTTTCTTCGCGAACTAAAATAACTTTCTTTCCTTTTTTAACCCACTCAACAGCATCGTTGGCGGTAAAAACGATTTGCCCTGCCGCACCGCCCGGACCCGCCGGAAGGCCTTTGGCGAGAATTTTTGCCGCTTTCTCAACCTTGGGATCAATGATGGGGTGGAGAAGTTCATCGAGCTGCGAAGGCGTTACGCGCATGACAGCTTCTTCTTTCTTAATTAATTTTTCTTTGATCATTTCCATTGCCATACGCACAGCCGCCGGGCCGTTTCGTTTTCCCGAACGGCATTGCAGCATGTAAAGTGTACCGTCTTCAATGGTAAACTCGATGTCCTGCATATCATGATAATGTTTCTCGAGGCGTTTGCGAATGCTATCCAGCGCCCTGTAAGTAGCGGGCATGATTTCACTCAAACACTTTAAATGACGATTGTAATCGCTTTGAGAATACTTATTGATCGGCGCGGGTGTACGGATACCGGCAACAACATCTTCGCCTTGAGCGTTCACAAGGTATTCACCGAAGAATTGATTCTCACCGGTTCCGGGATGACGGGTAAAGGCAACACCTGTTGCGGATGAATCACCCATGTTTCCAAAAACCATGCTCTGAACGTTGACGGCCGTTCCCCATTCATCGGGAATCCCTTCAATGCGTCGATACGAAATAGCCCGCTTGCCCTGCCACGAAGAGAAAACAGCGCTTACGCTGCCCCAAAGCTGTTCATAAGGATCTTCCGGAAATTCTTTCCCGAGAACTTCCTTAATTTTTGCTTTGTAGAGCCTGCAAATATTTTTCAGATCCGCAACACTGATATCAGAATCATTTTTATAATTTTTTTCTTTCTTGATCTTCTCTAGAATATGCTCGAGTTGTTTACGAACGCCTTTGCCTTCGGCAGGTTCAAGCCCGGCGGCCTTTTCCATAACAACATCGGCATACATAGTCATCAAGCGCCGATAGGAATCATAAGCAAATCGTTCGTTCTTGGTTTTCGCAATTAAACCAATAATCGTTTTTTCGGTCAAACCGCAATTTAAAATGGTCTCCATCATCCCCGGCATGGATTTGCGGGCACCGGAACGGACGGACACTAAAAGCGGATCATGGACATCGCCAAACTTCTTGCCCATGATCTGTTCAACTTTTTTAATGGCTTTATTGACTTCCTCTTTCAAAGCCGAAGGATATTTGCGGCCATTTTCATAATAATGCGTACAGACTTCTGTCGTGATCGTAAAACCCGGTGGAACCGGCAGGCGCAAATCCTTATGCCCGGCCATCTCCGCTAAATTGGCACCCTTGCCTCCTAAAAGATTTTTCATCTCCGCTTTGCCTTCGGCTTTTCCGCCACCAAACGAATACACATACTTTTTGGCCATCGAAACTTGACTCCTTTTCTGCCTGCTGCAGACGGTGTTTTTAAAAGTAAACATGCCAAGCGTTGATTCTAAAACGAAACGCTGTCTGCTTTTTTAGAAATTTTTAAGAAAACTTTTCTGTAAAATAAGACTGCAATTTATTGACAGCGATACGTTCCTGCTGCATCGTATCGCGATCGCGAACGGTGACCTGCTTGTCATCCATGGATTGGACATCCACCGTCACACAATAAAAAGTTCCCACTTCATCCTGCCGGCGGTAGAGTTTGCCGATCGCCGCCGTGTCATCATAACAGGTTGTGAAATTTTTTTGCAAATCGTGTTTAATTTTTTTGGCCAGCTCAACAATATCCGCGCGTTTCTTCAGTAGAGGAAGGACGGCAATTTTAACCGGCGAAAGGTCTTTGCCAAAACGCAACACCACGCGTGTTTCGTCTTTGACTTTTTCTTCGTGATAGGCATCAACTAAAAACGCCAAAAGCCCGCGGTCCACCCCGCCGGATGGTTCAATAACAAAAGGATAAAAACGTTCATTCGCCGTGAGGTCTTGATAACGTAAATCGCGCCCGGAAAATTGAGAATGCTGCTTGAGGTCAAAATCCGTACGATTGGCAATGCCCTCCAGCTCTGACCAACCAAAGGGAAAGTTGTATTCAATATCGGTACACGCCGCCGCGTAATGAGCCAATTCATCTTTCCCATGGACGCGAAGTTTTAAATTTTCTTTTTTCATCCCCAAGTTCAAATACCACTGAAAACGTTCTTCAACCCATTTTTCATGACAGGCCGGAGCATCGGCAGGCCGTGTAAAATATTCAATTTCCATTTGCTCAAATTCGCGCGTACGGAAAGTATAATTCCCGGGAGTGATTTCATTACGAAACGATTTTCCGATCTGGGCAATTCCGAAGGGAAGCCGGCGATGCGTCGCATCAAGGACATTGGGAAAGTTGACGAAAATTCCCTGTGCTGTCTCGGGGCGCAAATAAGTCACCGAACCCTCATCTTCGACAGCGCCGAGATTCGTTTTTAACATGAGATTAAAGGAGCGCTCACCGGTGAATTCCGCTTTCGCATGGCATTCGGGGCATTTGCCCTCAACAATATGATCTTTGCGAACACGTTTCTTGCAACTTTTGCAGTCCACCAAAGTATCGATAAAATTCTCGGTGTGGCCGGAGGCTTTCCAAGTCGTGGGGTGCATGAGGATGGCAGTGTCTAATCCGACCATATCATCACGGTTGTGGACAACTGATTTCCACCAGGCGTTTTTGATATTGCGCTTAAGCTCGGCGCCCAGAGGGCCATAATCCCAACTGCTGCTTAAACCCCCGTAAATCTCGGATGACTGAAAGATAAAACCCCGCCTTTTACAAAGCGAGACGATTTTTTCCATAAAATCCTGGTTTGACATTGAGCCCTCATTCTATATAAAGGATTTGAAAAAGCAAATTAAAATTCAACCATCCCTGGGGGCGCCCCCCGCCAAGATTCGTGGCGGGGGGCGCCCTTGCTCGCAAATCCCTCCGTACGGGCGCACGGCCGTGCGCCCCTATCTACATTCCCCCCGTCTGCTTCATGATCTGATCGTAGAGTGTCCCGCTTTCCTTCATGGCGCGGATAAAAGCCATGGTCATAAAAACTGTCAACACGATGATGATGATACTCACCACGATCTTTGTATTTTTCGAATAAGCCGGATGAGACCACACCGCGGGCAATACAAACGGGCCAACAACAAAAAATCCGATCACGATCGACGTTGTTTTATGAAACCATCGAACCTTCTTGGGCTGAAGCAACGGATCGGTCGGAGTCCCGCACATCGGACAGAAATTGACGTCATCGGCCATATCCTGATGGCAAAACAAACATTGTTTCATAAAGCACTCCTTTTTTTAACTTGAGCGTTAAAATTAGGACTTTCGCATTTGGTGTCATTGGAACGTTTTTTGTGAAGCCCCACCATGGCGGGGCTTCGATCTCCGGTTAAAATATTCAGCCTCCCCATGAACCATGATGGTTCATGGCTCGCAAAGACACAGGGATGGTATTCAACCGCGAAAGTCCTAAAAGTATTTGGAATTTTTTGAATTCGTCGTCCTTGATATGAAAAATATTTTTTGAAGAAGGAAACTTCTTTTTGACAACATCAAAACGGTAACGCCGGGCGGCTTTCAAAATGATGTTGCAGCTGTTGACATATTGCTTGATAAATCGCGGGTGGAACCCATCGGTGAGCCCTAAAATATCGTGGATAACCAAAACCTGCCCATCGCAATCGCCCCCGGCACCGATCCCGATCGTTGGAATTTTAAGCGTCTTCGTGATGAGTTTCGCGACTTTATCCGGAACGCATTCAATAACAATACTAAAACAGCCTGCTTTTTCTAAAACTTCCGCGTTCTCCGCGATCCTTTTTGCGCCCTCCGCGGTTACCCCCTGCACTTTAAACGCCTTAGCAGTTTGCGGCGTTAACCCCACATGCCCCATGACCGGAATGCCGGATTTGACAATCGCCTTTGCGATCTTGCCGCAATTGTCAAACCATTCAAGTTTAACGCCATCACATCCGGCTTCCCTGATAAAGCGTTTCGCGTTTTTGACCGCAAGTTTTTCATTCGCGTAGGAACGATACGGCATGTCGGCAATCAAAAGCGCACGCTTAACTCCCCGTCGGGCGGCTTTGGCATGATGCAGCATTTCTGCCATGCCGACCTTCTGGGTCGAATCCAATCCCAAAACAACATTGGCCAACGAATCGCCAACCAGGATCATGTTGATTCCGGCGCGATCGATGAGCACGGCCAAAGGATAATCGTAAGCGGTGAGCATGGTGATTTTTTGGCCAAGGCGTTTTTTATTTAAAATGTTTTTAATGGATATTTTCATGTGAATTATTTTTCCGTAGGGGCGCACAGCCGTGCGCCCCTACATTATTATTTAACCAAATCCTGCAAATACCGGTCGATTTCCATCGCCACTTTTTTAGCGGATGCCATCGCTGTGATCAAAGGCCCCGCACCCATCGCGCAATCCCCTCCGGCAAAAACTCCGGGAATGGATGTTTCAAAATGATCATTATTCGTAACGAATGTTTCGTTCGGATTTGTCTTTAAACCGTTTGTGAATTTCGCAATGATTGAATTCGGCTGATGTTTTCCGGAAACAATCACATGATCGGCATCGATCATAAATTCCGAGCCTTCGACTTCCTTGAGTTGCCATTTCCCGGAAGAATCAACATCGGCAAAATCAACTCTTACACACTTAACACCTCGCGCATGATTATGGCCGTCCCCCAATATCTCAAGTGCCCGCGCAAAAAATTCAAACCTGATGCCTTCCTCTTTGGCAAAGTTTATGTCCTGTCGTAAGGCCAGGAGCTCATCTTCGCTGCGTTCATAAACAAAAACAACGTCCTTTCCTAAACGAAGAGCGGCTCGCGCACAGTCCAAAGCAATCGTCCCTGACCCCAAAACCGCCACCTTCTTGCCAGAATGAAAAATATCATTCGATGGGTCATGGGGTTTTGCGGTTGACAAATTCAATGACATCAAAAATTCGCTCATCCAATAAACACCCTTTAAACTTTCCCCCGTAATTCCAAATCCTTGAGGAACTCCGGATCCTGTTGCTAAATAAACTGCCGAAAAACCCATTTCAAAAAGTTCCAAAATGGAAATTGTCTGCCCGATAAAACAATTCGTCTTGATTTCAACTCCGAAAGATTGAAGATGAGTGATTTCCGCATCCAGAATTTTTTTTGGCAAACGAAATTCGGGGATCGCATAACGCAAAACTCCGCCGGGCAAATGCAGCGCTTCAAAAATCGTCACACCAAACCCAACCTTTGCCAATTCATGAGCACAGACAAGCCCCGCCGGACCGGAACCAACAATGGCAATCTTTTCTTTGCGCTTTGCTGCAGGGGCGGCCCCTGCCCTTTTATCACCCTGATCATAGGCAAATCGCTCCAGGCTGCGAATATCAACGGACCACGCCTGTTCATCGCCCAATTTCGATTGACAGGGCGCCGAACAAACTCTTCCACAAATTCCCGGCAAAGGATTTTGCTCTCTGATTTTTTGCAACGCCCCGACCGTATCTCCTTCACGCAGGGAACGGATAAAACTAAAAACATCAACGCCCAACGGACAACGCTGCGCCTGCACATGCGATGTCGGCTGCGGACAACGCAGGGCTTCTTCCTGCGCCTGTTTTTTGGTAAAACCGGCAACCGTTTCCGAGAAATTGTTAATGCGTTTTTGTTTTGAAAAAATATTTTTTAGGATTGACATCCGTTTATCCCGAATTTTGCATTACAAAGCCATGTTTGTCTCAAGCCGTTACTGGACAATCGGTTGCTCTATTGCGATGCAGCACAAAAAGGTGTAGATACCCACGGGCTAAAGCCCGTGGCACTTTTTTAATTCTTTAAAAAGCAAGCTTCGCTTGACCTGAATCCTGGCGTTCTTGCCATTTTACATAGTTTAATATTATTTCTTCGTCGATTCCCACTGTACTCACAAAATATCCAGGCGACCACAAAACTCCTTCTTCTGCCCAATACACTTTCTTCAACCAATCGAACTTCTTCCGCAGCATGAATGCTGTCGCTCCCTTCACCCTTTGCGACACATCGCTCACCGCATACTTCGGCGGAATCACCATTACCATGTGGATGTGATCCTTCTGGATATTTTGCTGGATCACTTCACACCCGGGAAGACCTTTCATCACTTTCGGGATTATTCTTTCTAAATATCCTTTGATGCCAGGATTCAGGATACGACGACGATATTTTGGGATCCAAACTAAATGATATTCCGTGCGATACGCACTGTGGCCCGAAAACCTAATCTCCATGCCAACAGTGTATCATATCGTCGCCTATTCATTCACCCACGGGCTAAAGCCCGTGGAACTCTGCCCTTCGGGCCTTTTAGAAACGATAATCGTTAACTCTTTAACTTTTTCTCAATCTCATCTAATCTTTTGTTAAAGTATTGTGCAACAAAATATACATATCCTAGCACATAGAAGAAACCAGCAAAGATCAAGGTTCCTACCTGTTTCGCAACCAAATAATGCCCATAGAATGTTATCAGCAAACTAAACGACAATAAGAAACCAGGAAATAACGTAATAGTTTTTTGCTTTCGTGCTATTGAATATCCAGCTGCTACGGCAATCCCAAATGCCCCTATTAATGTAAATATATCTCCGTATCCCATTTTTTCTCCTTTAAACGTTAACTCGCAAACTGGTTAACTGAAATCAAACCGTCCTAGAAAATCTTTTTTGCTCTTTCTGCTGCCTCAAATACCAATCAAATCCCATGCACACATTACGGATAAATAGCTTTCCTAAATCGGTTGCGGCAATTTTATTGTCGGAAGACGCGATGAGGCCGTCTTTGAGGCATTTTTGGATATGGGGTTGTTCAAATTCAAAATAATTATCAAAACCCTGCTCGTAGTTACGATAAAACTCGTTCTTGTCGATCTGAAAGCGGCACATAAGGGAATGAATGACCCACTGGCGGATCTGGTCATCATGTGTCAAAGATTTTCCCTCCTCAACCGGCAAAGTGCTTTCCTTAAGAAGGCGGTAGTATTCATTGATCGTTTTGTAATTATGGATAAATGTGCTTTCCAAAAATCCGATCGCAGAAAGCCCAAGGCCCACATATTCGTCGGCGGGCTTAACCGTATAGCCCATAAAGTTGCGGTGAAGTGTGCCTTTGTTAAAAGCAATAGCCAACTCATCGGTTTCAAGGGCGAAATGGTCCATGGCGATCGCCTGATAACCATTTGAAAGTAAAAGCTCTCTGGCCAAAAGAAAGATCTCAAGCTTTTGATCCGATGACGGCAAATCGTCTTTGTGGATCTTATTCTGGTGTTTTTTAAGCCAGGGAACATAGGCGAAACTATAAAGCGCGATGCGATCGGGTTTAAGCAGAATAACTTTTTCTATCGTTTCCTGAATACTTTTTTTTGTCTGTCCGGGAAGGCCATAAATGAGATCAAAATTCAAGGAATGAAATTTTAGCTCACGGCAAAGGTCGGTATATTTCTTAACGAGTTCAAAGGGTTGAATGCGGTTGACCTTCTTTTGAACATCCCCGTTAAAATCCTGAACGCCTAAGGAGATGCGGTTAAAGCCGACTTTTTTTAATTTGCGTAATTTACTTTCATCGATCGTCCGTGGGTCGATCTCAATGGCCACTTCCTCTTTTAGATCCACATCAAAGTTTGCGCGGACTTTTTTAAATAGTTTTTCAATTTGATCTTCATTCAAATAGGTCGGCGTTCCGCCTCCCCAGTGAAATTGCCTGACCTTCTTTTTCTTACCGATTGCATTTCGGACCAAATCGATTTCCTTAAAAAGATATTCAAGGTATTCATCGCCAACCTTGTCCTCTTTCTTGCGGATAACCACATTACAAGCACAATACGTGCACATGCTCTGGCAAAAAGGAATGTGAATGTAAAGAGAAAGGGTTTTATCCGAACGGCCGAACGCCGCCAATTTTTGGCGATAGATATCGGCGGTGACATCGGTTGTCCATTCCGGTGCGGTTGGGTAACTGGTGTAGCGCGGCCCAGGGACGTCGAATTTTTGGATGGTTTGTTTGTCGATGATAAGGTTGTTCATAATATTGATTGTCATTCTTTGGTAGGGAACGGTTTTAAACCGTTCCCTACAAAGGCTTTGTCGTCATCGCCCGCAATGACACAAGTTGCAACGGGCATTATAAAGGAATTGCCTGATTTTGGGAATGGCTTTTTAGACGAGAAAACTATTGCAAATTCGCCTGTCGGTATTCCGTATTCATCCGGGCGATGTTGGCAACAGAAATTTCTTTGGGGCAAGCGGCTTCGCATTCGTATTCGTTGGAACAATTCCCGAAACCTTCTTTATCCATTTGCGTGACCATATTGAGGACGCGTTCTTTCTTTTCGATCTGGCCTTGAGGAAGGAGCGCGAATTGACTCACCTTGGCGGCGACAAAAAGCATGGCGGAAGCGTTAGGACATGCGGCCACACACGCACCACAACCGATACAGGCTGCTGCATCCATGGCTTTTTCGGCATTTTCTTTTTGAATAGGAACTGTATTGGCTTCCGGAGCAGAACCGGTTTTCACAGAAATAAATCCACCGGCCTGGATGATCCTGTCAAATGCTGAGCGGTCAACAACTAAGTCTTTCACAACCGGAAATGCTCTTGAGCGCCATGGTTCAATCACAAGCGTCTGGCCGTCTTTAAAATGCCTCATGTGCAACTGGCAAAGGGTTGTCCCTCGAAGTGGGCCATGCGCCTGGCCGTTGACAACCGCCGAACACATCCCGCAGATCCCTTCCCGGCAATCGTGGTCGAAAGCGATGGGTTCAATGCCCTTTTTAATTAAACCTTCATTGACCACATCAAGCATTTCCAAAAACGACATGTCGGTGTCGATGCTTTCGGCCTGGTAAATTTCGAATTGGCCTTTGGCCATCGATTCTTTCTGGCGCCAGACTTTTAATGTTATATTTATTTTTTGGCTCATATTTTTTGTGTCATTCCCGCGCAAGCGGGAATCTTTATTTAGACACCCGCTTTCGCGGGTGTGACAAAATCTAATTATTTATAATTTCTCTGCGCCGGCTTCACTTCATCAAACATCAGCGGCTCTTTGTGCAATGTCTCTTCCTTCCCCACCCCATTAAATTGCCACGCGGCAACGTAACTGAAATTTTCATCATCTCTAAACGCTTCGCCTTCGGGGGTTTGGAATTCTTCGCGGAAATGCCCGCCGCAGGATTCCCGGCGATGAAGAGCGTCAGAAACAAGAAGTTCAGCAAACTCCATAAAATCTGCAACCCTCCCAGCTTTTTCCAAAGATTGATTTAAATCCTTGTCACTGCCGAGCACGTTCACATTCTTCCAAAACTCTTCGCGGATCTCTTTGATTTTAACCAACGCTTCTTTTAAACCTTTTTCATTTCGAGTCATTCCGCACTTGTTCCACATAAGCAGCCCAAGTTCGCGATGAAATTCATCAACCGTTTTTCGACCCTTGACTAAAAGAAGTTTTTTGATCCGGTCATCGCTTGTTTGTCCGGCTTCTCTAAACGCCGGATCGTCTGTTGTTACCTTGGCAAATTTCTGGTCGGCAAAATAATCACCGATCGTGTAAGGAATCACGAAATATCCATCGGCCAAACCTTGCATGAGAGCGCTCGCACCCAAACGGTTGGCGCCATGATCGGAAAAGTTTGCTTCGCCCAAAACAAAAAGCCCGGGCAAATTGCTCATCAAATTATAATCCACCCAAAGCCCGCCCATGGTGTAATGGATGGCCGGATAGATCATCATGGCCTCATCGTAGCCGCTTACACCGACAATTTTCTCATACATATCAAAAAGGTTTCCGTAGTGCTCTTTGATTGCGTCTTTGCCCAAACGATTGATAGAATCGGCAAAATCCAAATAAACCGCCTGTCCGGTTGACCCAACCCCAAAGCCAGCGTCGCAGCGTTCTTTGGCGGCGCGGGACGCAATGTCGCGCGGGACAAGGTTGCCGAAGCTTGGGTATTTTCGTTCCAAATAATAATCACGTTCGTCTTCGGGAATTTGCGAGGCTTTACGATTGTCTTTTTGTTTTTTAGGAACCCAAACGCGGCCGTCGTTACGAAGGCTTTCGCTCATGAGAGTTAATTTTGATTGATATTCGCCGTGAACCGGAATACAGGTTGGATGGATTTGGGTAAAACAGGGATTTGCAAAGAATGCGCCGCGTTTATGCGCTCGCCAGGCAGCGGTGACATTACATCCCTTAGCATTAGTGGAAAGATAATAAAGATTACTATAACCACCCGTTGCCAAAACAACAGCATCGGCAGAATGCGACTCAAGTTTTCCGGTAATTAAATTTCGAATAATAATGCCGCGCGCCTGCCCGTTAATAAGAACCAGATCCAGCATTTCACTGCGCGGATGAAGTTCAATGGTCTTTTTTCCAACTTCTTTCATGAGTGCGCTGTAAGCGCCCAAAAGAAGCTGCTGGCCGGTCTGGCCGCGGGCGTAAAATGTCCTCGAAACTTGCGCGCCGCCGAAGGACCGGTTATCTAAATATCCGCTATATTCCCGGGCAAACGGAACACCTTGCGCCACGCATTGGTCAATGATGCTATTACTCACTTCTGCCAAACGGTAAACATTTGATTCGCGCGCCCGAAAATCACCGCCTTTGATCGTGTCATAATAAAGACGGTAAACGCTGTCGCCGTCGTTTGGATAATTTTTCGCGGCGTTGATCCCGCCCTGCGCGGCAATGCTGTGAGCCCGGCGCGGGCTGTCTTGGATATAAAATACTTTGACATTATAACCAAGCTCCGCGAGTGATGCGGCCGCCGACGCTCCGGCTAAACCGGTTCCAACGACAATGACACTATATTTGCGTTTGTTAGAGGGATTAACCAATTTGATGTGATTCTTATGGTTGGTCCATTTGTCTTTTAAAGGGCCGGAGGGGATTTTGGAATCTAGAGCCATATCATTTTCTCATTTATCCGTAGGGAACGGTTTAAAACCGTTCCCTACGGAGGGCAATCATTCTATTGATACCTCATCGCATCCAACATCACATAGACCGGAATCGAACTAAAACCAAATGCAAAAAGAAGCCCGATGAAGTTACTTAATTTCTCAACGAGCGGCGTATATTTCGGATGATTAAATCCATACGTTTGAAAGGAACTTTGAATGCCGTGCGATAAATGAAATCCCAGGCAGCCCATCGCTAAAATATAACCAAGGCTATGAAGCGGATTACGAAATGAATTGTAAACGACACCGTAGAGGCCGAGGTTCGCCCCATCCGACATGATAGCCCTTAAACCTTCACGATCGCTTAAAGTAAAATCAAAAATATGCCAGATGATAAAAAGAAAAAGAAATGTTCCGGTATAAGGCATGATCCTTGTGGCAAAGGAACGCTCACCAACAGCGCGGTAAATACTGTAACTTGTTCCACGAGCTTGAATATTTTCAAGGACGACCAAATACGTAAAGAAGATATGAATGACAAAAATGAGGAATAGGCCGAATTCGATTAGATAAAGAAAGGGCCGCAGGCTTACCAAAAAGTGGGAATAATGATTGTAAGCCTGCGGCCCGGCGAACATGATCAGATTACCAATAAGATGTCCGGTCACAAACAGGATGAGCAATAACCCTGTTGTCGCAACAACCTGTTTTTTCCCGATGGAGGATTTGAAATATTGTAGGCAACTACACATTTTTAACCTTGTGTCGTTGCGAGGACTGCGGCCTTTTGGCCGCTGGACGAAGCCCCGCCATGGCGGGGCTTCACAAAAAACGTTCGCAATGACACGAATTGATAAACGTTTCATATAGCGTATTAATATTTAATCAAGTGGATTATATCACGCCGATAACCCACTGCAAGGTTAGAAATAAGAATTCGCGAAGCCCTGATCTTGTCGCTGGTTAAGCGTCGCTTTTCACTCATGAGCTTAAAGATATTCTTTTGCCGGCGTGTTGTTTGTTGTTTGGCCATATTATTCTTTCTTATAAAGCCCGATGAGTTCGGCCTTGTCCAAAATATGTCCTTGCATGGCCTTTTCTAACTCTGGCTTTTTTATACTTTCTTTTAAATTCAGCATTGTATCCAGCGCATAAACTTTATGAAAGTAGCGATGCGTTCCGCTTGGCGGACAGGGGCCTCCATAATTAAGTCTGCCGAAATCATTCCAGCCCTGTTTTCCAGGAATCGACTTTTCCTTAATTTCGCTTGTAACAGGAATATTAAAAACAATCCAATGGACCCATGTTTTTCCTGGCGCATCGGGATCGTCAACGATAAGAGATAGACTCCTGGTATTCGGTGGAATCCCTTCGATCAAAAGCGTAGGGTTGATATCCTCACCTTGACAGGTATATTTCGCAGGAATCGTTTGATTATGATCAAATACCGGACTGGTCAATTTCATCGTTTCATCTCCTTGTGCGATAGCAACACCCGATACCATGATTGATGTGATCAAAATGAATAAGAGTGCCTTCATCTTCACCTCCTCATTTACAGGTCATGCGGAAATATTTCTTCAAACTCACGCTCATAGATCTCCAGATCGGATTTTGAAAAACAGATATAACAAATTTCATCAAAATCATCTTTGAATTTAAACCCTTCTTCGAGTGCGATGGCTGTTGCTTCTTCAATCGGATAACCATAGGCACCGGTGCTGATCGCCGGGAAAGCGATGCTTTTTAAATTATTTTTCCTGGCAAGCCCAAAACTGTTTTGGTAGGCGCTGCGTAAAAGCTGAGCTTCCTTGGCCTTGCCGCCATGCCAAACCGGGCCAACCGTGTGAATAATTTTCTTCACTTTAAGATTTCCGGCATTTGTTATAACCGCATCGCCGGTTTTACATCCACCGATCTTAATACATTCAGCCAGCACGGTTGGCCCGGCCGCGCGATGAATGGCGCCGTCAACGCCGCCGCCTCCGCGGAGCGAAGTGTTGGAGGCATTTACGATGCAATCGCACTCTTCTTTTGTGATATCGGATTTTTTGATGATAATTTTGCCCATATGGTCTTTCGTTTTTCAGTTATGGTTACGATGCTCGCCTCGGCGTAGCCTTCGGCGAAGCCGGGCCCGTTTCGTTATTCGGTTCCGTTTTTCGGCTTTTAACGTTACCGTTGACGATAAACGCTGCGGGCCCTGTACCAAAATGGTACAGGGTGGGCTGCGTCACCTTCACCGAACAACGTAACCTACTGAACTTTCACTATTTAATGGATACTATGTATAACCTGCGCTATACTATGGGGTACACAGGAGGATCTTATGAGACCCTATGGCAAACCCCAAAC
>Ga0209515_10005112_pt1 | contig 17226 bp, 19 predicted proteins | sample Subgroupgradi54m_FD_187454 | JGI IMG/M metagenome (GOLD analysis project Ga0209515, IMG submission 187454) | Subsurface groundwater microbial communities from S. Glens Falls, New York, USA - GMW60B uncontaminated upgradient, 5.4 m (SPAdes)... ...
GTTTAGTAAAAATTTTCCTTCATGTGAAAGTGAATCAGTTGGTCCATGTGGTCCATTGAAAAGTGCAAAAGCATTGCTTTCTGAAACCCAGGGAGCCTGTCTTAAAAACATATCTAAATCAGGCTTGTCTTTATCATGAGATGATGCTGTGGCAGACACTAATCTATGGACACTTTCATGAAATTCTCTTTTGTTATTATGGCTTAGTTCTAGTCTTTGTTGCTGTTCTGGTAATGTCTTTTTCCTTGCAACTATTAATCTGTAAGTTAACTCAGAAGGAGATGATAAAGGAGCAGGAGGAGGTGGAGGGGTTGGATAAATTGCAGCCATATTTTTACATTACAATATTTAACTTCAAATTTTCAATTAAGAAGCTAAAGAAAAAATAAAGTTTTGATTAAATTTTTTTAATAAATGCTTTTTAGCTAGTGAAGTCCTACTCTTGTTTCGGTTACTGGGAGCAATTCTTCCATTGTATTGAATACTTTCTTTAATAACTCACATACTTGATCAGGTTTCATTGTAGGTTCTGAATCATCACCTTTTTTCTTAACTGAACTGTTTATATAAGCCACAACAATATCTTTTGCTGCTTTTAATTTTTCCTCATTAGAAACGTTCTTTAAATTTGCTGACATATTTATTCCCCCTGCAAAATAAGATAACACAGATTTATCCTGACGTTATAATGTTTGTATGCCAAAGAAAGTAAAATCAACCAAAAAGAAAACAAAACTACTGGTCTTACATGGTCCAAACCTAAACATGCTTGGGAAAAGAGAAAAGAGCATATATGGAAAATTAAGTCTAGAGAAAATAAATTCTGAATTAAAAAAAGAAGCTAAAGATTTAAATGTAGAACTTGAAGTTAAACAATCAAATATTGAAGGGGAGCTAGTAAATTTTATTCAAAAGGCAAGCAGAAATGGAATTGAAGGAATACTTATAAATCCTGCTGCTTACACTCATACAAGTGTTGCAATAAGAGATGCAATCCTTGCAGTAAAACTACCTACAGTTGAAGTCCATCTTTCAAACATTTATAAAAGAGAAGAATTTAGGCACAAGTCTCTTGTTGCTCCTGTTGCAGTTGGGCAAATATCAGGTTTTGGCAAAGAAAGTTATTTGCTTGGTTTAAAAGCACTTGCACAATCCTTAAAAAAGTAAAATAATTTTTTAATCAACTTAGAATTTATGACAGACCTTAACGAAGATGTAGATAGTGAGATTACAAATGATCCTTGGCGTCAAAAAGCTACTACAACAGCACGTTATGATCTTTGCAGTACATGTGAGTATTATTCTCCACAGCAGCCATATCAGCCTGGTATCAGGTGCATATTTAATTTGAGACCTGATGTTGTTTTTGAAACTGATAGAGCAGTAGCTAAATGTAATGTATTTAAAGCTAAAAACAAAGATAAAACGTAATTACCTGGCTGTGGATAGAATTGATTAACATATTCAAGAGTATGACATCAGGATAGAATATTTACTTGTAATTCGTAAAATGCAGGAGATAAAAATGAAATCATCACTAAGGATATTTTTTACACTTTTAATTGTTTCTTTTATAGTGCTTACTTTTGCTGGTTGTGCAAAAAAAGGGCCTTGTCTGGAGTGTGCTTCAGCTGAGAAATCACAAAAGCAACAGGAAGCCTGGCAGAACCTGAACATGAAAGTTTCACAAAATTACCAGCTCGGCAAACTTAAAGAAGCTACGGATGCTGCTAACGAAGCATTAAAATTTGCAAGAAAAGCATTTGGTGAAAAAAGTCCACAAGTAGCAACAGCACTAAACAATCTTGGAGAGTTATATAGAGTGCAAAATAAATTTAGAGAAGCTGAAGCTCAGTATAAAAAATCTCTTGATATAAGAAAAGAAGTTCTTGGTAATGATCATATAGATGTTTCTGTCTCACTAAATAACTTAGCTACATTATATGTTCTGCAAAAGAAATATCCTCAGGCAGAACCTATGTATAATGAAGCACTTAAAATAATTGAAGCTAAACTAGGAACTAATCATACAGGTCTATTAGTGCCGCTTAGCAATCTTACTGATCTTTACAAGGCTCAGCAAAGATACCCCAATGCAGAAATAACTCTGAAAAAAATCTTGGCAATTTATGAAAAAACAAATAAAAAAGATGATCTTACTTATCCTAAGACATTAAATGATTTGGCAGCAGTATATTACCTTGAAGGGAAATATAGAGAAGCAGAACCAATATTTAATCAGACACTAACAGCGCTTGAAACTAAATTAGGGAAAAATCACCCTGATGTAATAATAGTTTTGGAAAATATGGCTGAGTTGTATAAAAAACTTGGGAATGAGACTAAAGCCAATGAACTCTTAAGCAGAGCCAGTTCAATAAAAGCCGGGAAAGTTGCAAAGTCTTAATTGATAAAGCCATTGTGCTTTGCTATGTAATAGTTGTTAAAATAGCCACATATGGAAACACGCGGACTTTGGTGGAATATTCATGACTTTCCACATTACAAAGAGATTTTTTATTCCTTATTTTATATTTCATTGCTGTTTTTTATATATGGCTTTTACTTGAAAATCAAAAACTGGTCACGTGGCAAACCGAAAAATAATTTTAATAATTTTTTTCCTCGTCTAAAAAAAATGTTTCTTGGAAGTTTTTTTCACAAAGGATGGGGGAAAAACAAAATTGCAATTCTGGCACATATACTAGTATTCTATGGTTTTTTTGTACTTTGGATTGGAACTGACATTCTTACTGTGCAGGATCGTATGCCTGAGTATTTTTTTCAGGGAATATTTTATAAGACCTATTCGTTTTTTATGGATTTATCAGGAATGTTGATGTTGCTTGGACTTGGATTTTTTGCATATATAAGATATGTTAAAAAGCCAAAGAGACTTGATGATTTTCAAAATGACTGGATTCAGCTTGCATACTTAGCTTTGTTTGTAATAGCTGGATTTTTTATAGAAGGGATTAGGCAGTCTGCAACAAATCAAATCGAGTCTTATGCTTTTGTTGGAGCAGCAGTTGCAAATCTTTTTAGCAATGTTTCAATAAAAACTCAAACATTTATTCATCTTATTTTATGGTGGCTTCATTCAATTCAGACTTTTTCTTTTATTGCACTTATTCCATTTACAAAATTTAGCCATATATTTATATCCCCGGCAAATTTATTTTTTTCAGACTTAAAACCAAACGGAGCTTTATCTACGCCATTTAATCTTGTTGAAATTATGGCAATGGATAATCCCCCTGATGATTTTGCTGGTACTGTAAATAAAATAGATGATTTTAGCTGGAAAGATTTAATGGATCTTGATGCCTGTACAGCATGTGGAAAGTGCCAGGAAGTATGCCCTGCAACAAACTCTGAAAAACCGCTTTCACCAAAGTGGGTTATTTTGGATCTAAAACAAATAATGTTTGGTAAACCACTATTTCCACATGGTTACAAAGGAGTAGTTAAACAAGATTCTGAAAATTTGGCAGCTCAAATTACACAGGAAACTCTTTGGTCATGTACCTCATGTAGAGCTTGTGTTGAGGCTTGCCCCGTTGGAATTAATCAGTTGACAAAAATAATAGATCTTAGAAGAGCGTTGATCCCAGAAAACAAAGCACCTAATAACCTGCTGAATACTTTAAAGAATATCCGTTCACGTTTTAATCCATGGGGTCAACAACCTGAAGATAGAGAAAAATGGACAGATGGTCTAGATGTTCCTAATGTAGAAAACACTAAGAGCTTTGAATATTTGTATTGGGTTGGATGTGCAGGTGCTTATGACAGCAGAAATCAAAACATAGCAAAAACAATGGTAAAGCTTTTAAAGAAAGCAAATGTTAGCTTTGCAATTTTAGGAAAAAAAGAAAAATGTACTGGAGATACAGCCAGACGAGCAGGAGATGAAGGACTTTTCCAAGAGCTTGCAATTGAAAATATTGAAACTTTAAACAGTAATGGCGTTAAAAAAATTATTACTCACTGCCCTCACTGTTTTAATACATTTAAAAATGAATATCCTGAATTTGGATTAAAAGATGTTATGGTGTGTCATCATACTGAAATACTTTGGGATTTAATAAAAGATGGAAAGCTTACTATGACAAAAGAAGTAAGTGAAGAAATTACTTATCATGATTCTTGTTATCTAGGAAGACATAATGGACAGTATGATGCGCCAAGAAATATTTTGAATAAGGTACCTGGATTAAAATATATTGAAATGGAAAATTCCAGAGAACAAGGAACCTGCTGTGGAGGAGGAGGTGCTCAACTTTGGTATGAAGCCCCAGGAAAACAAATAAATGTAATGAGGTTGAATGAAGTTAAAGAGTCTGGTGCAAAATCAGTAGCATCGGCTTGTCCTTTTTGTACAATCATGCTTGAAACTGCTAAAACCCTTGATAAGAGTGAATCTCCACCAGTGGTTCAGGATGTATCTGAAATAATTGCTAAATCAGCGCTTTAAGGTGCTTATTTGTAGATTTAAAATAAAGATAACAATTCAATGTAAATGTATTAAAACATAAAATGTATTCTAAGGGTATAAATTCTAAGAAAGAAGTTAAATTATCATATGAATACTAAAAGATTTATTTGAATGACAAAGTAGCATAATTGGAGATTAAAATGTCACCAGCTCTTGATTTATTTTTAATAATACTAATATTGGTAATTATAATTGCAGCAGTTGTATTTTTTGTTTTTAAACCTTCTTTTGGATTTAAAAAGACCAAAACGGTTGATGATATTGCAAAGAATTATTCAGTTGACACTCTTTGGAAAGCTTTAAATTCACAAATTGTTAAATTGCATGAACTAGGGCAATATACTGAGGCAACTGAGATTGCTGAACAGGCTTTAAAAACTGCTCAGGAAACCCTAGGAAGTGAAAATCCCCAGGTTGCTATAACTATGAACAATTTAGCAGCTATTTATAAAGGGCAGAGAAAATTTATAGAGGCAGAGTCTTTATATAAACAAGCAATAAATATCTGGGAAAAATCTTCAGGTAAGAACAGTATTGAGGTTGCATCTGGACTAAATAATCTTGGAGATCTATATTCTGCAATAGGTAAAAATACAGAGGCAGAGGCTTTTTATAAACAATCTATTACTATGTTTGAAACGGTTGTTGGTAAAAAAAGTCCCAATTTTATAATTGCTACTGAAAATCTAATTGATCTTTATAAAAGAACAGGGAATAACAGCAAAGCAATTATTTTAGAGGAAAAACTTAAGCAAATTAAAACATCAATCTAGCAGTACTTATATTACTTTTCTGTCTCTGCCATCTTTTCTATTATCTTCCTTGTTGCCTTTGTCATCTTTAAGTGTCCATTGTAATAGCTGACGTCTCCACTCAAGATCATTTTGAGCTTCTTTTATAAGTTCTGATAAACCTTTAAAGTCAGCAAATTTAAGATCAATTGAAACACCGATTTCTAAATTTAATTGAACTCTTTCGTGAGCAGGTGAGCATATTAAACATGCTGCATGTTCTGGGCCATGAACTTCAATTAAAGAATTTCTGCTTGCAGTTTTAGGATCTACTGTCCAGTTAACAAAATCCATTAATTCTTTAGATTCACTGGCACTGGTTAAAAGCCAGGCAACTGCTTGATATAAAGATGTATTTAGATATAGAACCATTTCTGAAGATTTGAAGTCTATTGCTATTGTGCCTTCTTGTTTATTTAAATATAAACCTGCATAGCTATTAGTAAAGGATATTTCTTCATGTGTATTTGTCTTCATAATTTCCCTCTTTTTCTAAATATAGGTCAATGTCTGTTTGCCTAATAGGATGCTATATGAAGGTTATGAAAAGGTTTTGATATTACAGGGACAGTCCCAAAAAAAGCTAAAATTTAGGTAAATTATTGAGGGGTGTACTGTATTTAATGATATAAATGGTAAACACAAAAAGTAAAAACATGGATGATATAAAAGAACAAAAAGAATTAGAACAAAGCACTGATGCTTCTGAAACTCCTTCTGTGCAAACAGATGAGCTGCAAAAGCTTAGGGATAAAATAAATCAGGTAGAAAATCAATATTTAAGACTTCTTGCTGACTATCAAAATCTTCAAAAGAGAACTTCTCAGGAAAAAGAAGAGCTTTATAAGTATGCTGCTCAAAGAACGATAGAAGCAATGCTTCCAGCATTAGATACTTTTGATTATGCAAAAGCATCTTTAAAGCCTGATACAAGCAGTGAAAAAATAATTGAGGACTTTAATTTGACGCTGGAAACATTGGTAAAGTGTTTAAAGGAAATAGGCTTAGAGCTAATTGAGGAAACGGGAATACCTTTTGACCCTGTTTATCATGAACCTCTCCACCAAATCCCTACAAATGAATTACCAGATCAAACTGTAATGCAGGTATTAAAAAAGGGTTATATGTTGAATAAAAAAGTAATTAGGCCTGCTTTAGTGTCAGTATCTGTAAAACAATAAGCTTCTTAAATTACAATTATAAAATGTAGGAATAAAAATTATGACAACTGAAACTGCAAATAAAACAAAAAATAAACTACAAACAGGATTTACACTCTGGTTTACAGGGCTATCTGGTGCAGGAAAATCAACGATAGCAAATATTCTTGAAAAGAAAATTAAAGAGCAAGGTTTTAAAATTGAAGTCCTTGATGGAGATGTAGTAAGAACACACTTGAGCAAAGGATTAGGTTTTAGCAAGGAAGACAGAGATGCAAATATAAGAAGAATTGGTTATGTTGCAAGTTTGCTTTCAAGAAATGGAGTTATCGTTATCACTGCTGCAATTTCTCCATATAGAGAAATTAGGGATGAAGTAAGAGGCATGCATGAAAATTTTGTGGAAGTTTATGTTAAATGTCCACTTGAAATAGTAGAAAAGAGAGATGTTAAAGGATTATATAAGAAAGCCCGCTCTGGAGAGCTTCCTCAATTTACCGGAGTATCTGATCCATATGAAGAACCCTTAAATCCTGAAGTTGTTGTTGAAACAGATAAAGAATCCCCGGAAAAGAGTTCAGACAAAACATTAAAATGGCTGATGGAAAACAACTATTTAGGAAATTAATGAATCTAAAAAAAACAGCTTTATTAGCAGTACTTTTTCTAACTCTATTTATATTTTTACCAACATTAGCTAGTAATAAACCAGTAGTTAGACCAAAGGTAGGATTAGCTCTTGGCGGTGGTGGTGCACGAGGGGCTGCGCACATTGGTGTACTAAAGGTTTTGGAAAGAGAAAATATTCCTATAGATTATCTTGTTGGTACAAGCGCAGGTGCATTAATAGCAGCATTATATTCAGGTGGTGTATGTCCTAGTGAACTTGAACGATATGTTTTAAGTGGTGCTATCAGTAAGGTTTATAAAACTGACTTTTCAATTCGAAGAGCGCTTTTTTTGCTTATTGATAGAACTTTTAAAACAGTTTTTAGAAAACCTTTTTATGCAGGTTTATATAATGATCATAAATTACATAACTTTATCAATAAACTTGTTTCTAAAGATGATGGAAGTATTGATATTCAAATACCTCTTCACGTTATTGCTGTTGATTTAATAACAGGATTGCCTGTTGTAATAAAATCTGGAGATGTTGGGCTGGCTGTTCAGGCAAGCACTGCTATTCCTACTTTAAGGCAGCCAATACCTATAGGAGAGCAATTGCTTGTTGATGGAGGGGTATTAAAAAATATTCCTGTTGATGAGGCAAAAAAAATGGGAGCAGATCTAATAATTGCTGTTGATGTTGATGATAAGCTTGGAATTTCAAAACCAAGTGATTTTAATTCTTTTGAAGGAGTTATTACAAGGGTTATAAATCTAGGATTAAAAGCTCAATCAGAGCATATTTTAAATAAAGCAGATGTTGTAATTAGTCCAAATCTTCATAACATCGATATTCTAGATCTTGATAAAGCAAGCCTTACTGAAGCAATACAAGCAGGAGAAGAAGAAGCAGTAAAAATGCTTCCAAAGATAAAAGCCAGTCTTGAAAAAAAGAATCGTTCTTTAAAGCTTGCTAAAAATATGCCTTAATTATCTTTCGTCAAAAGGGAAAAATGGCTTGCCATCATCTTCTTTATGATCAGGCATTATTTTTCGGAAAATAGTTAAATACAGGGTAAAAATTATTGTGAGTATTGTAAATGCTATGCTTGCTCCAATAATTAGATCTTGATTAATCATGCAAGAATTTTATCATTTCAGGTTATAATCAACTTTATGACTATTGCAATTATTATTCCAGCCAGATATGAGAGTACTCGCTTTCCTGGAAAACCACTTGCACAAATTGCTGGAAAACCAATGATAGAGTGGGTTGTCAGCTCGGCTTGTGAATCAAAGGCAGCAGATAGAATTATAGTAGCAACTGAAGATACCAGAATCTTTGATTTTGTATCAAAAGAGTTGAAGCAGGAAGCATGTATTACCTCAAAAGAACATAAATGTGGTACTGACAGAATAACTGAGGTTGTTAAAAAATATCCTGAGATTAAATATGTAATAAATTTACAAGGGGATGAACCCTTAATGCCTCCTGAATATATAAGCAAAGTTTTACAACCACTTTTAAAAAATGAATCTAAAATGGCAAGTTTAATTACACCGATAAGCGATCAATCAGAATTAAATAATCCAAATATTGTTAAAGCTGTAATTGATACAAAAGGTTTTGCTTTGTATTTTTCACGCTCAATGATTCCTTACAACAGAGACAACTTAAAAAACATTCAGTATTTTAAACATATTGGAATTTATGCTTATACTAGGGAGACAATTTTAGAATTTAGTCTTTTACCTCAGACAAATCTTGAAATAGCAGAACAGTTAGAACAGCTTAGAGCCCTTGAAAATTGGGTAAAGATCAAACTTGAGGTTGTTCCTAGAGCTTTTCCAGCTGTAGACAATCCTAGCGATGTGAAGGTTGTGGAAAATATTCTTGATTCTTTACGTGGAAGTAAAAAGCATTAATTTGAACTGATTTCAGTGGTATGTATAGAAGTTTGTTCATCTTCTTGCTCTGATATGAACTTGTGAGTAGTACCATTTCCGTTTTGCAAACGGGGCTTTGAGTTTTCAACTTCTGTTTTTTGTTTTGTCAATTCATCTTTCATCCTTTGAATACGGGAATATAAGCTAATGGAAATTGTTTTTGCTGTGGTGAGATCTTCTCTAAGTAAATTTATCTTTTCTTCCATTTCTGGGATTTCATCCACTTTTTGCTGTAGTGAAGTAAATTTTCCTTGTAGTTTTTCAAGTAACTCTGTTTTGTCTTTTAGATCTTTTTCAAGATTTGAATTCTTTTCTTCAGCTCCTTGTATTTTTTCATTTAGATTTAACAGATCATGTTCAAGTTGATTCTTTATAAAGATAATGTTGTCATAATCAGATTGAACCTTTTGTACAAGAAAAGATTTGTCAGTAATTGATTTGGTTGCTTTACTACTTAGCTCAGTTATTTCATTTAAACTAGCAATGACATCCTCAATCTTTTTTATGATGCCTTCTTTGTTTTTTATTTTGCCAGAAAAAAGTTTGCTTACAAATCCACCTTCATGAGATTCATTTATTATTTCTTGGACTTCTTTTAATTGTTCAGTAATGTTTTGAATAATTTTGTTTTGATCTTTTAATTCTGTTTGGTTTGATAATTCACCTTCGGAAACCTGTTTATATGTGTTAAAAGCAGCTTGATAAAGTGTCACTAATTCTTTTAATTTCATTCCGGAGGTTTTTCTTGGGAAATATTTCTCAAGAAATCTGTCACAAATTCTTTGTAATGTTTTTCCTGTCTTTTCGGCAATTGTAGGAAACTTTTCAGAGATTTCTTTGTTTAACATTTGTGAGAGATTCTGGAGTTCAGAATTTGTATCTAGAGTAAGGTTTGCAAGTACAATCCTGACTAGCCACATGGCTTGAACATTTATATCTAAGTCATTTTGCATGGAGAGATCTTTATGAAATTTTCTAAATTTAGCAAGACTCTTTCCATCAACCATAAGAATTGACTGTAAATTTCTTATAGTATCCTTAGGAACTTTGGGTTGTTTATTCTGCAATCTTAGTTGATTAAAATCAGAAACAGAGGTTTCTTTTTGTTTTGAGGGAAATAAAAATAAAATTTCTGATTCAAGTGTCCAGATGTAATTTAGTATTTCCTTTTGTATGTCTTCTTCTGAAGCTCTATGCCAGTTTTTGTTTGGTGAAAGACTTTGTATAACTTGAATAATCTCATCTTGTGAAATTTTTTTCAGAGTACTCTTTAGCTGTGATGTAAGCTCCTCTATTGTCAATGTAGGGCTTTCGCAAATTGACTTTAAAACAATCTTTTGTATTTCTTTGGTAACTGTTTGTATTTCTTGTGTTGGCAATTTCATCTCCTGTTATTGGGTTATTAAAGAAGGATTCTCTACTTCTTGAGTTGTATTTAAAGTTTGATTTGAGTTGTTGGATGTTAGATTAAGCTCACTGTTTGTGTTTTCATTTGTTATAGGTGAAGAATTTTGTTGTTCCATCCCTTTCAATGAAAGTCCAATTTTTCTTTGCTCAGAATCAATTTTTATAACTTTTGCTTTTAGTGTTTTACCTGCTTTTGGCTTTTCTATTCCTTCGGGGATCTCAGAATTATGTAAAAGAGCTTCAATTCCTGGCTTGAGCTGTATAAATACTCCAAAGGGTGCTTCACTGACAACTTTTCCTTCTATAATTTGTTCTGCTTCCAACTCATGTTCAATTTGCTCCCAAGGATCACCAAGAAGTTGTTTAACACTTAAAGCAACTCTTAAATTATCTTTTTCGATTCTAAAAATCCTAGCTCTTAAAATTTGCCCTGTTCTTGCAACTTCTTTTGGATGTGTAAATCTTCCCCAGCTTAATTCTGATGCAGGGACTAAACCATCTAAGCCACCAAGATCCAGGAAAACTCCAAAATCTGCAATTCTTAAAACAGGAGCTTCAACGATATCGCCTTCATTTAATTTTTGAATTGTAAGTTCAGCTCTTTTTTGTTTTTCTACATCCTGTGCTTTTTTATGATTTAAAATTATTTTCTTTTGCTTATAATCTATTTCTTCTATCATTACTTCAATTTCTTGGTTAACCCAGTTGTCCTGACTAACCCCAGGAAGCCTTATGTATCTGCCAGGCAAAAATGCCCTTACTCCATCGATGTAAACTTCTGCTCCACCTTTAACTACTTTTGAAATAGTTACTTTTACAGACTTATTTTCTTCTTTTAGTTTTGTAAGCTTTTCATATCCCAGTTTTTCATTTAGTGCTTTTGGTGAGACCATATATCGCTCACTTTTATCAGGACCAGAAATTACCATTGCTTGAAATGGTTCTTGTGTATCATGCTCGCTTGAAGAATTACTCATGTGGCTAGCAGGAATGAAGCCTTCCCATTCGTTGTTAATGTCTACTAAATAACCATCTTTAAGCTTTGCAATCAATCTGCAGGTTACTTCATTATCTTTTTCAAGCTTATTTTGATATTTAGTTTTTAATTCTTCAAATGTTATTCGGGACATTTTAGAGCAGGCCTCGTTTTTCTTCAGAATTGATCAGTTCAATGTTGTTAACTTGCTTTATTGCTTTCGTAAAATATTTTACTAGCATACACTAAAGCAATACCAACTGCCAGGTAAATAATCCCTAGAATTGGTCTATCGATGTTACTGTGACGAAGAAAAGAACCTAGAGCCATCATGACTGAAATTAGTATAAATCCTCTTATTCCAAGAATTTTAACCCAGCCCAGAAATATGTCATTTTTATTAAACTGGACAACCTCTGATCTTTTGTAGTATTTTAAAGCAACTTTTTTAAGAATAAACTTTCCTTTCAAAAGTCCGATAATAACACCGGCTGAGATAAATGCAATCATTTTAGGCCCAATCCCTAAGCCTAAAATCCAATTACTCCCAGCTATTGATAATCCAATACCTACTAGTGACCAAATTAGTCCAACTATTATTAGAGAAATTTTTTTTGCACTCATTAATAAAATCCTTTTGTAAGCTTGTTATATTATATTAAGTTAAAGCAAATTAAGGATTGGTTTAATTACAAAATATATGTCTATTTCTTGTAAAGTTTTTGGCTTAATATTATGTCTAAATTACTGCCAGCTTGACTTTGGAAGGGCATTTCAATATAAATTTTATTTAATATTGCCTATAGATTTGTTGAATTTTTTCAATCAGGATGAAGAATCTTTCCCAGATTAATTTTTTTTTATTTAATTTACTGGGTTGAACTCTTTCAAATTTACGTCAAAGAAGATATTATTGTGTAATAAGTAATCTGTAAACATGTTAAGTAATGATTAAAATGAAACACAATCCTAAAAATGATATTTCTGTAAAAGCTCTTGATCAAGATCTTATAGATCGCTTGTATAAAGATTTGACCAAAGAACTTGCTGAACTGATTAAAGAGTTAAACGATTCTTCAAAGATTGGTGCATTTGGTGCAATGGCTACATTATCGTCAAAAGTTTCTGATATTGCTTCTGACTTAAAAAAATTGCAGCACTTACCATCAATGCTAACCAATCCTTTTGTAATGGCAGACCCAAGAACAATTCTTGATGAAATAAGCAAAAAATATAATAAGAAGAAAAGTAAGAAATAGAACATTACAAAAATTATTAGTCAAATTAATACTGTCAAGTAGTATAGTAAAATCCTAATTATGGGCATATCTATTAGAGGAATAACCACATCTTTGATTACAAGGATAAATGAGTCTGCAAAAGTATCTTTTCCAAAATATCCTGATTTACCTGTTCCAAAGTCATGTGAACAAATTGCTGAGAACGACTCAAAAATATTTGCATACTCAGTGATGTTGTTGCTTAGCCCTGCGATTTTTCTAGTAAACATTTTTCGTAAACAATCAATGCAACAACCTCAAAACACAGAAATAAAAGACAAACAATAATAGTAGAGGCTTACCATGGTAAGCCTCTACTGAATCTTCGAAATAATAGTAAATATCGGCAGATACATTCCAATTACAATTGCGCCAACTAAACCACCAAGTGTAACTATCATAAATGGCTCCATTAACGAAGTTAATCCTTCAACGGCTGTAGCTACTTCTATATCATAAAAGTCAGCTACTTTTTCAAGCATATTTTCAAGCTGACCCGTTTCTTCTCCAATGGCAACCATTTGAGTTACCATTTGTGGAAACAATTTGCTCTCAGCCATAGGACCATTTATTGTTCCACCTTCCTGGACTTTTGCTTGTACAGCTTCTACTGCTCTTGCTAGGACAGCATTTCCTGCAGAGTCTTTAACTACTTCAAGGGCAGTTACAATTGGGACTCCACTTTTTGTCAGAGTACCAAATGTTCTGGTAAATCTTGCAACAGCAACTTTTTTTAAAATATCCCCGAGTACAGGTAATTTAAGCATTGTAAAATCAATTGTAAATTTGCCTTCTTTTGTTTGGTACCAATTTTTTAGTGACCATGCACTAAAAGCAATAATTCCAATGATAGCAAGCATGTACCAGGATCTTAAAAAGTCACTTATTTTAATTAAAAATTTTGTGTAAGCAGGAAGTTCGCTGCCAAGAGAATTAAAAAGTCCCTGAAATGTAGGCAGAACTAGAGTTAACATTGCATAGAAAACCCCAACGCCGATTAACATGACTACAACTGGATATGTCATTGCTGCTTTGACTTGTTGGGTTAGTCTGCTTCTTTCTTCCATAAACATTGCTAAACGATTTAATACCTGGTCTAGTACGCCGCCTGCTTCACCAGCTTTGACCATGGAAATATATAACCTATCAAAAATCTTTGGGTGTTTTTCTAATGCATCAGATAAAGTGCTTCCTTGTTCAATATCGTATTTTACTTGTGCTAGTGCTTTTTTTAGTCGGGGATTCTGAGTTTGGTCAGTCATAACGTTCAATGCTCTAAGCATTGCAACGCCAGCTTCTACCATAGAAGCAAACTGTCTTGAAAAAATAACCATATCCTTTAGAGATATTGGCTGATATTTTTCCAAAAATTCTTGAAGAGAGCCTTTTTCTTTTTTAGCTGTGCTTGATGCTGCTGTTATTTCTTCTTGTGATAGCTGATCTTGACTTACAAATGGATTATTAACTGGTTCACTTTTTGGAACTTCAGCATTGTCAATTTGTTTTAGATCAATAATCCAAAGACCTCCTTGTTTAAGAGTAGCTTTTGCTTCTTCAGGACTGTTTGCTAAAACTGAAGATTCTTGGAGTTCTCCTTTATTGTTTCTTGCTTTGTAGGAAAAGGTTGGCATAAGTAAAAACTGATAATTTAGAGTTGATAATGCAGGGTTTTGTTCCTTTGCTCAATTGTCAACTTCTAATATTGTAGCTAAGGGTTACAAACTTTAGTCAGACCTATGAACATTAAAAATTTTTTATCGATTTTTGTAACCAAGAGTTACATATCTATGAAGATTTTACTTTTAAGTTCTTGCAATGCATCAAGTAAGAGACATATACTCAAAAATCATGATTATGGAAGAACAAAAATATATTTCAAGTGTGTTTAAAATATTTGGAGTTGCATGCTTTACTCCTTTTGGGCAATTTTTCTTAAATATTAGAGAAGAACTTACGCATCTCTCATTTGCAACTTTTATATACTTTGGATTTGCTTTTTGCTTAACTTTCTTTGGTATTATACTTATATTAAAAGGTTCTGAACATTTAGTTGAAAGGACAGAAAGAAAATGGATGTAAAATTGGTTTTTATGATTTTTGTATTGAGCATAGGACTAGCTATTCCTATAGTTCTATTAAATACATTAGGTAAAAGAGGAAACAAGTCTTAAATCTAAGAAATTATGAAATGAAATATAAATGGGTTATAAAAGAATCTCAGGAAATTACAAAAGAATTTTTGGAAGTTGCTTACAATTCAAAAATAATTGCCTCATTGCTTTTGAATAGAGAAATTGATTCCCCAGAAAAAGCAAGAGCTTTTTTAGATCCAAAATTTTACAAAGAATCATCTCCTTATGAGATTCCAGATCTGTTAAAAGCAAGAGATCGCATTATTAAAGCAATTAATGAAAAAGAAAAAATAACTATTTTTGGTGATTATGATGTAGATGGTGTTACTTCTACATCATGTCTTTTGCTTGTACTTAGGCAATGTACTGATAAGGTTGATTTTTATATTCCTAATAGATTAACTGAAGGATATGGATTAAATGTAAAAGCAGTAGAAACCATAGCTAAGAAAAATAAAAAAAACTGTAATGGCAAGCCTTTGTTAATTACTTGTGATTGTGGAATAACAAATACAAAAGAAATAGAACTTGCAAATAAGCTAGGAATGGATGTAATTGTTACGGATCATCATTCTTTGCCAGAAATTCTGCCACCTGCTTGTGCCGTTCTAAATCCTAAACAACTGCCATCTGATCATAAATTGCATTTTTTACCTGGAGTTGGAGTTGCATATAAACTGGCTGAAGCAATTTTAGAATCAATAAATAATGTTTCACGTCATTGCGAGAAGAGCAACGACGAAGCAATCTCAAAAACGTTTGGAGATTGCCGCGTCGGCACTAAAGTGCCTCCTCGCAATGACATAAAATCAGAAGATCTATTAGATCTAGTCACACTTGGAATGATTGCTGATCTTGCTCCTCTTGTAGATGAAAACAGATATTTGGTTCAGATCGGACTTGAGAAGCTTGCAAACACTAAAAAAATTGGATTAAAAGAGTTGCTTAAAATGGGTGCTGGCACTCAGTCAGTTAATACTGAGCATGTTGGTTTTGGAATTGCTCCAAGAATAAATGCAGTGGGAAGACTTACTGATGCTGCTTTGGCAGTTAAACTTCTAACCACTGACAATTTACTTGAAGCAGTGCAACTCTCATGCGAACTAGATGTTCAAAATAGAGAAAGACAACAAATTTGTGAAAGTACTTTAGAAGAAGCCGTTACTCTTGTGTCTGAAAAAGTAGACCTGGAGCATGATAAATGTATAGTCCTTGCTAATGACGGTTGGCACCATGGTGTCATTGGAATTGTTGCATCAAGAATAGTTGAAAAATACAGTCTTCCTACTCTTTTAATAGCTGTTGATAAAGAACAAAACATTGCTAGGGGATCTGGACGCAGTGTTGAAAGATTAAATATTGTTGATGCTCTTGTTAAAAGCTCAAAGCATCTTGAAAAATTTGGCGGACACAAAGCTGCATGTGGTTTGAGCGTAAAACCTGAGAATCTTGACAATTTTATCTTTGACTTTACTTCTACAGTAAATGAAATTTTAAGTGATGCTGATTTGTCACCGGTTTTAAAGATTGATCTGGAGCTGCCGCTTTCAGTTTTAAATTTTGAGTTATTAAATCTGATATATAAACTTTCACCTTTCGGCTTTGGAAATAAGCTGCCGGTTTTTTTAAGTGAAGAAGTGGAAATTGTAAGTGTTAGAAGCATAGGTAAAAATGGTCAGCATTTAAAGTTGCAGTTAAAGACTCAAATTGATGGCAAAGAAAAAATATTTGAGGGATTAATCTGGAATTTTGAAGGAGATATTGAATTTAAACCAAAGGACAAATTAAAAATTGCTTATGTGCCTAAGATTAATACGTACAATGGAGAAACATTTATACAGCTAGAAATAAAGGATTGGGAGTTGGTACAAAGGAGAGATGCAATTAATCGTGTCTCAACAAAAGTTCAGTTGTTTGATTTTAGAGGGAAAATGCAAGAATGCTTAAATCTTTTTTCTGCAGAATCAACCCGCACTCTTTATTTTGCAGAAACTAGTCAAAAGAATTATTTGCCATTAGAAACATGTTCAAGAAATAGATTGACTAAAACAGAGAATTTGATTTTGCTTGATATTCCACCTGATGAAGTTTCTTTTGCATATATAGTACAACAGTCGTCTCCTTCAAAAATGTTTTTTGCATTTGATGAAACTGATTTTAGAAACATGTGTAATTCTGATGAAATACTGAAAAAACTTTCAGGGATGATTAAATACATTAAAACCAATAAGAATTCTAAGGTTAAAGAATCTGATCTTCAAGCAGCTTTAGGTATCAATAAAAACTCTCTTGTATTTGCGCTTGAAACCCTTGTAAAGATTGGCTTTTTATCTTATGAGCGTACAGGCAATGAATTAAATATCAATATTTCAACTCCTTCTCGACAGAACTATGATCTGCTAATAGAATATAATCTGTTGGTTTCT
>Ga0209515_10005113_pt1 | contig 17225 bp, 22 predicted proteins | sample Subgroupgradi54m_FD_187454 | JGI IMG/M metagenome (GOLD analysis project Ga0209515, IMG submission 187454) | Subsurface groundwater microbial communities from S. Glens Falls, New York, USA - GMW60B uncontaminated upgradient, 5.4 m (SPAdes)... ...
CGACGCTCTTCCGATCTCATGGCGATTGATTCGATCAACCGCCATGGAGCCGAACTAACCCTTTTCCTAATTCATCATGTAGCTGCTAACTTATCGTTCACAGTCTTGAAGGTTGTATTAACCTGTTTGCCCAACCCTTGCATAATTGCAATGGATACAATGGCAATCAAAACAAGGATAAGCGCGTACTCAACCATGCCTTGCCCCTTCTTGCTACGAAACCATTTTCTGAACTTATTCATTTGCGTCTTCCTCCTTTCGCGAAACTCGAGCGAGTTTCGATGCTGAATTTCTTATATATAAAGCCGAGATGGGTCTTTTCCTCAATATAACGGCCAAATAGCCCGTATCCCTTTGCCTTCTGCATAATAAAATAGACTAAAATGCCATCTGAACTCTATCATACGGGTTATACCCCTGCAAGTTAGCCTCTACACATTTTTATAGATAAGTTAGCAAACAAACGTACTAAAAACGGTATTTGTATATGATTATAGGTTATTATAAAAAGGTTTAGTTAATTTAAACTTTTGAAAACATACTTAATTAGTTCTAAAAGTAACATCTTGGAGGGGTCTGAGAATACTAAATAATATTTATGAAGATGGAGTGCCGCACTGCAAGTCAAACGCTACGGCAGTACTGCACGACTCTTGGGATGTGGTGCCGAGGGCCGGACTCGAACCGGCATGGAGATTTCTCTCCTTGGGATTTTAAGTCCCATGCGTCTGCCAATTTCGCCACCCCGGCAAAAGGGTTGGAGGCGCAGGGCGGAGTCGAACCGCCTCATGTCAGTTTTGCAGACTGACGCCTTCCCACTTGGCGACTGCGCCGTGACAAATCATCTTAGAAAAGTGCCATGTTAGCGAGAAATGTTTATGCGGTCAAGGCGATAGCTTCCGAAAGCACTTTTTTGGCAATTTCTTTTTTTGATTTTTTCGGAAGCCGATAACTTTTGCCGTTCCGGTTTACAATCAAAACGGAAGGTTTATTCTCACCGAACGGATTCTTAAATCTTGAATACTCATTACCAACGATCAAATCCAAATTTTTTTTCTTCAGCTTGGCACGACTATGCGCAACCAACCGTTCGGTTTCTAACGAAAAACCCACGATAATGGGTTTTGGCGAGAGCTTAGCTGCACGCGCCACAATGTCGTTTGTCCGGCGAAGCTTAAGGTTCATACTGCCTTTTTTCCTCCGAAGCTTCTTTTTATTCACATGTACCGGAACGTAGTCATTGACCGCTGCGGTCATGATTAAAATATCTGCTGACCTGGCTTCTTTTATTACGGATTCCTCTAGCTCATCTACGGTCTCAATAAAAATCATTCGTACGCCACGGATCGGCTTTAAATATGTGGGGCCGGAAATTAAGGTAACGTCAAATCTTTTTCGAACCGCTTGGGCAGCGATCTCATACCCCATCCGCCCTGTTGAAAGATTGGATATGTAACGCACCGGATCGATAAAAGCGCGCGTGGGTCCGGCGGTAACCACAATTTTTGTGGGTTTAGGAGAGAAGATCTTTGATTTGGCTGGTGATAACTTCGGCTTCCGCAATGTGTCCCACACCTTCGATTTGGCAGACCAGATGGCCACGGATAGGATCGATAAAATACATGCCGGCTTGTTTAAGCTTCAAAATATTTTCTTGAGTAAACGGATTGTTCCACATGTTCTCATTCATAGCGGGAACGATCAAAATTTTCGCTTGAGTGGCAAGAATAACGCTCGTTAAAAGATCATCCGCCATGCCCGCAGCAATCTTAGCGATAATATTAGCCGTAGCGGGCGCAATCACCACCAAAGCCGCTTCCCGGGCCAGCCGAGTATGGAGGGGTTCGGAAAAAGGCGGCGACATGAACTGCTCCTCGTACACGGGAAGACCGCTGAGAGATGCCAACGTGAGAGGAGTGACAAAATGGCGCGCAGACTCGGTCAATACACACTGCACACGAACACCGCTCGTCGTCAAATCGGAAATAGTATCGCAAACTTTATAGCAGGCAATACTTCCCGTTAACCCGAAAACAACGGTGGGCTTATTCGTCTTCGGCTGGCTTGGATTCTTCTTTAGGCGCTTCGATTTCTTCATAATGAACTTTACCCTGGGCAAATTCCTGCAAAGCAATCGTTGTGGGATTTTTTGAATGGACAACAACAAGCGGTTTAGCGCCGCTGTTTATTTCGTTCGCCCGCTCGGCCGCCGAAAGCGCTAAGCGAAACAAACTTTTGTTATTTCTGGTTAATTCTTCAAGCGGAATATACGCCATATAATAAATCTCCTTTGGTTTCTTAAATTTAATGTAAGCGAGCTTTATCGATCAACCGCTTTATCTCAAAAACAGTCTGCCCGATATCGCGATTCACGACAACCGAATCGTAAAATTTGGCAAAAACCAATTCTCTTTTAGCGAGAACTAAACGCCTTTTTTGCTCTTCCATCGAGTCGGTATTTCGATTACCCAATCTCCTGGCCAACTCTTTTAAGGAAGGCGGCTTCAGAAATATAGAAAGAGCTTTATTTTTACGTAGCACCTTCCGGGCGCCTTGAACGTCAATGACAAGAACAACGTCTCTTCCCTGACTACGAATTCTTTCGACCGGCTCTTTTAGCGTTCCATAAAAATTATCTAAAACACGCGCCGATTCGAGGAAAGCGCGTTTTCGTAAACGGCGCCGAAATTCATATTGTGACAAGAACAAATAATCCCGTCCATGCTTTTCACCTTTTCTTCGGGAACGAGTCGTGGCCGAGATCGAACGTCGAAGCTTTCGATCCTTCGCCAATAACTTTCCAACCACCGTCGTTTTCCCCGTACCGGACGGCGCTGAAAGGATAATGAGCAATCCCTTTTTACGATTTCGGAGTCTGGCTTCCATCGGCATCCATTCGCTCCGAAATGGTTATGGGTTCAAGAGCCGAAAGGATAATATGCGCCGTATCCATCACAATGACGCTGCGTGTTTTTCGCCCATTCGTCGCATCAATTAATCGGCCAGCCTTTTTGGCATCATCCCGCATTCGCTTGGTCGGTGCAGCCTCGGCGGCAATAACCGCAACAATGCGAGCTTTTGCTACGCAATTGTTGTAACCGACATTTAAGGAAAAGGAACTCGTGCTCATTATTCGATATTCTGAATTTGTTCCCGGATCTTTTCAACTTCGGTTTTTATGCCGATGACATATTTTTGAATATTATGATGGGCCGCTTTGGAAGCAATCGTGTTTGTTTCCCGGTGGATTTCCTGAGTAATAAAGTCGAGCTGCTTCCCGACTTCCCCAGGAGCGCCAAGCGTTTTTCTAAAAAACTTCAAATGATGGTCGAGCCGGACAAGTTCTTCGGTGATATCCGAGCGATCGGCAAACAAGGCAACTTCCCTGGCCAGCGCCTGGGGTTCCAAATTAACGCCGCCGGCTAATTCTTCAATTCGTTTTGAGAGGCGCTCTTTATATTGAGCCGGCAATTGCTTGGAAAGTTTTCCGATAAGAGAAACGGCGTCTTCAATTTTATCCAGCCTCTTTTCGATATCCTTGACCAATTGGGCGCCTTCTTTGGCGCGCATTTCCATCAAATGCGAAAGGGCCTGTTTAACCAAGTTCTGCGTAAGCGACCATTCGTGATCGCTGATTTTCCCGTCCGAGCTGGCAGCAAATATACCGGGCAATTGAATGACATCGGAAATTGCAATACGCGGATCAAGCTTGAGCTTGCGCCCGATTTTTCTTAACTGAGTTACATAATGTGCAATACGTTTTTCTTCAATTTCGAGCTCGGCTTCGCTTTCCCCGTTCCAATTGAAATAAACGTTGATTTTCCCGCGCTTAATTTTTTCCGAAATTAGCTTACGTAACTCAGATTCAAATGCGCTAAGCGAAGCGGGCAGGCGAACGGAAATGTCGAGATGCCTGTGATTCACCGAACGGAACTCAACGGAACATTGGCGTTTGCCAATGCGGGATTTAGCCTGTCCATAACCGGTCATACTGTAAAGCATGCATTCTCCTGGTGAAGCGGAGTATTGTAGGGGTAAGGAGTTAAACCGTCAATTGGGACGTTATTATAGGGTAGAGAGCTCTTGCAGCAGCTTCTCACAGGCTTCGCGGGGGTCACGGTGCTTGGTAAGCGGCCGGCCGATCACGATATAATCGGCGCCATCCTTAAAAGCTTCCAAAGGGGTAACCATTCTGGATTGATCATCGGCCGAAGCCCACGCAGGTCTGATCCCCGGCGTAACCACCGTAAAATCTTTTCCGCAGGTTTTCTTAATAACCTTTAGTTCGTGAGCAGAAGCAACCACTCCGTCAAGGCCGGACTCCTTTGCTGATTTTGCGAAATGTTCAACTTGTGAATTTAAATCCCGGCTAAAACCGATGGCTGATAATTCTTCCTGATTCAGACTCGTTAAAACCGTAACGGCGATAAGTATGGGCCGTTTACTCTTCTCCACATCTTTTAAAGAATTTTTGGCTGCTTCCATCATTTTCTTACCGCCGGAAGCGTGCACGTTGAGCATCCAGATGCCGAGTTTCGACGCCGATTCAACGGATTTTGCCACGGTACTCGGAATATCGTGAAATTTTAAATCGAGAAATACCTTGCACCCGGCGCTATGTACCATCTTGACGGCTTCCTGACCGCACGCGGTAAAAAGCGGGCTGCCCACTTTGAAATATTTTATATGCTTGCCGAAAGTCTTCACCCACGATTCTGCTTCTTTAAGAGAATCGGCATCGAGCGCTACGATGACTCGATCGGCATAATTCATACTTTTAAAGTTCCTCTGAATTCATCAATGGACTTCATGCCTTCTTTTTCTAAAAATTCCCGAATGCCCGTTACGATTTCCGGCGCGGCGGTTGGATTAATAAAATTGGCCGTTCCCACGGAAATCAAATCGGCACCCACCAAAAGAAATTCCAATGCATCTTTGGCCGTTGTAATCCCGCCCATGGCAATCACGGGAATTTTTAATTTTCGTTTTACTTCAAACACATGTCGCATGGCGATCGGTTTTATGGCTGGACCGCTTAAGCCGCCGGTAATATTGGCCAGCGCCGGCTTTCTTTCTTTTAAATTAACCGCCATACCTACGAGCGTATTAATGAGACTCACGCCCGTTGCGCCGGCTTCCATCACGGCTTCGGCAATGGCAACGACATTGTCCGCTTCGGGTGTAAGCTTCGCAAAAAGCGGTTTAGCCGTAATGGCTCTGACCGCACGGACAACTTTCTTGGCTTCGGCAGGTATTTTACTAAAATCAAGCCCGCCGGAAACGTTGGGGCACGAGAGATTTAATTCAAGCGCTTTAACGGTTGGATCTTTGGCAAAGGGTAAAGCGGCTTCTACAAATTCATCTGCTGATTTTCCGGCAATATTTACGATAAGATGCGTATCGATGCTTTTAAAATACGGAATCACTTCTTTAAAGAAAGCTTCGATTCCTTTATTCTGAAGGCCGATAGCATTCAGCATGCCGGAGGAAGTCTCGCAAATCCGCGGCATGGCATTTCCTAAACGCGGTTTTACGGTCACCGTCTTTGTAATCACGCCGCCGAGCAGCGCATAATCAAAATAAGGTGCGTATTCGTCTTTTACGCCGAACGTACCCGACGCTACGGTCACCGGATTTTTAAAAACCAAATCGCCGATCTTTGTCTTGAGATCTACCACGGCAGCACCTCGAACGGCAGAACAGGACCTTCGTGGCAAACGGTAATTCGTCCCCGGCTCGTATCCATAACGCAGCCGAGGCAGGCGCCGACTCCGCAGGCCATTAATTCTTCCATACTGGCTTCTCCCGCAATCCCTTTTTCTTTGGCTGCCTGCACCACAAGTTTCATCATCGGTGTAGGTCCGCAGGTATAAACGAAATAATCTTTCGGATTTACATCTTTGATCATGCGATTAAACGTTTCGGTGATAAAACCTTTTTCGCCGAGCGTACCGTCGTTTGAGGAAATACGAAGAAGCGATTTATCCACATTCAATTCCGAAGCCGGAAGCATATCCTTTCCCGTTCTCACACCGAAAAGAAATGCGTCGACGGAAAGCTGCGAAGCCAGAAAAATCATCGGGGCAATTCCGACGCCACCGCTTACATAAATTATTTTTTTCTTAGGCATGGGCGTAAAAATAGTGCCGAGCGGTCCCCAAACATCCAATTTTGTTCCTGGTTTTAGCGAAGCAAGAATGTTCGTTCCTGCTCCAACTACGATATAAAGAATGTCGACCAAATCGCGGCGTACGCGGCAAATACTCATGGGCCTTGCCAAAAAAGGATCGAACGAATCGGTGACGCGTACTTGAAGGAAATGCCCCGGCCGCGCGGCTTCGGCGATCCGGGCTGAACGAACGGTCAGGCGAAAAAAAGATTGCGAGACTTTTACATTCTCGAGAACTTCGGCACGTTCTTTATACATGGCGCGGTTCTAACGAACTCGAATTCTCGGAACCCGGCTTCTTAGATCGCTTGATATCGGCGTGATAATCCTGAAGCGCTTTAACCGTTACCCCTTTTTCCCGGTACGATTTAATGCCGTTAAGCGCTGCCTTCGCTGCGTTGATGGTCGTAATAGAAGGAATTTCATGCATGACCGCCAGGGAGCGGATTTTCGCCTCATCCAGCGCCGGCCCCTTACCCACGGGTGTAACAATAATAAGCTTAACGACACCGCTCTTGAGCAAATCGGAAACGTTCGGCCGGCCTTCGGCTAATTTATTTACCGGTTTGACAGGAATACCGTGTGATTTTAAATGCGCTTCGGTTCCGGAAGTAGCAACGAGTTCGAATCCGAGATCAACCAAGCCTTTGGCGATAGGAACAATCTTAGGCTTATCCGCATTCTTAACGCTGACAAAAATCGTACCCTTGTCCGGCAAACGGCACCACGCCGAGTCCTGCGATTTAAAGAAAGCCTGTCCGAAATCGCTGTCGATTCCCATCACCTCCCCCGTTGATCTCATTTCCGGCGAGAGAATAATATCGACGCCGGGAAATTTAATAAACGGAAATACCGATTCCTTTACCGATACATGGGGCGGAATAACTTCTTTGGTGAAACCGAGCTCTTTCAGTTTTTTCCCCGCCATCACTGCGGCGGCTATTCGCGCAAGAGGGACGCCGATGGCTTTGCTGACAAACGGCACGGTTCGCGAAGCGCGAGGATTCACTTCCAGGCAATATACCTCACCGCCTTTGATCGCGTACTGAACATTCATAAGGCCTTTTATCTGAAGCTCCTTCGCGAGAAGTTCTGTTGTTTCGATGATGTCTTTTATTTTTTCTTTCGAAAGCGAATGCGGCGGTAAAACCATAGCGCTGTCTCCGGAATGAATTCCCGCTTCTTCGATATGCTCGAGTACTCCACCCACAACGAATGTCTCGCCGTCGCCGATAAGATCGACGTCTATTTCCGGCGCGTCTTCGAGATAGTGATCGATAAGTATTCCGTGATTCTCGGAAACTTCTACGGCGCTATGCATGTATCGCCTAAGCTGTTCTTCGTCATAAACAATTTCCATCGCCCGGCCGCCCAAGACAAAAGAAGGACGAATGACGACGGGGTAGCCGATTTTGGCTGCGATTTTGTGGGCTTCGTCCACATTAAAGGCAATCCCGTTTTCCGGCTGGCGGATTTTCAATTTGGAAGCAAGTTTGTTGAATTTATCGCGATCTTCCGCAATATCGATGGAACGCGCCGATGTCCCCAGAATTTTAAGGCCGGCTTCTTCCAGTGCGGAGGATAAATTTAACGGAGTCTGACCGCCCAGCTGAACGATAATGCCGTCCGGTTTTTCGACGTCGCAGATATTTAAAATATCTTCGCGCGTAAGCGGCTCAAAGAAAAGTTTATCCGAAGTGTCGTAATCCGTACTCACCGTTTCGGGATTCGAATTGACCATGATGGTCTCGAAACCCAGTTCCTTTAACGCCATGGCGGCCTGGCAGCAGCAGTAATCAAATTCAATACCCTGCCCGATCCGGTTGGGACCGCCGCCCAAGATCATAATTTTTTTCTTCTTCGAAGGAATCGCCTCGTTCTCATCTTCGTAGGTTGAATAGTAATACGGCGTGAACGCTGAAAATTCTGCGGCACAGGTATCCACCAATTTAAAAACGGCGCATACGTTTAAACTCAATCGCAGTTCGCGAATTTCGATTTCATTCGAATTCCAGAGAAAAGCAAGCTGGCGATCGGAAAACCCCATGCGTTTCGCGCGCCAAAGCAGGTCTTTGTTGGCCGTTTTTCCCTCTTCAAGAAGCTCGCGTTCCAATTCGATAATTTCTTTAATATTCTCAAGAAACCAGGGATCCACTTTGGAAGCGTCGTAAATTTCTTCGGTGCTTAAGCCCGCATAATAAGCATATTTGAGATAAAAAATTCGGTCTTCCAGGGGCGTAACTATGCGTGCGCGAATTTTATCCCGCAGATCTTTGTCTTTCTCGGCAGTCTTTATAAATTCGGCTAATTTTTCTTTAGTATCAAGCTTCAAGTCAAAAATCTGATCCTTCCCGTCCGCGCCAAGACCGAATCGTTTAATTTCAAGCGAGCGGAGTCCCTTCTGAAGCGCTTCTTTAAATGTCCGGCCGATGGCCATCGTCTCGCCCACGGATTTCATGCTTGTCGTTAATTCGGAATTTACGCCCGGAAATTTCTCAAAGGCGAATCGCGGAATTTTCACCACACAATAATCAATGGTGGGTTCAAACGAAGCAGGTGTGTATCGGGTAATGTCGTTTGGAATTTCATCAAGCGTAAACCCAACGGCCAGTTTTGCTGCAAACTTAGCGATCGGAAATCCGGTGGCTTTAGAGGCAAGCGCCGAAGAACGCGAAACGCGTGGATTCATTTCAATAACAACCATATCGCCGTTTTTCGGGTTTATGGCAAATTGAACATTCGATCCGCCCGTCTCCACGCCAATTTCACGCATGATGGCGATAGCTGCGTCGCGCATGCGTTGATATTCCTTATCCGTGAGTGTCTGTGCCGGCGCCACCGTAATAGAATCGCCCGTATGAACTCCCATCGGATCAAGGTTTTCAATAGAGCAAATAATCACGACGTTATCTTTTAAATCACGCATCACCTCGAGCTCAAACTCTTTCCACCCTAGCACCGATTCCTCGAGAAGAATCTCGTGATTCATGCTGTATTCAAGACCGAACCGGCCGATGCGTTCGAGTTCTTCTTTATTAAAGCAAATTCCGCTTCCAAATCCGCCCAAGGTGAAACTCGGCCGGACGACGATCGGATAACCCATCTCGTCTCCGATTTTAAGCGCTTCTTCCGCCGAATACGCAAACCTGCTTTTTGGAACCGAAAGCCCGATTTTAATCATGGCTTTTTTAAACGCTTCCCGGTCTTCGGCTTTCCGGATCACTTCGTATTTCGCACCGATCAACTCGACATTGTGGCGCTGAAATACTCCGGCTTCATACGCACGCACGGCGGTATTGAGTCCCGTCTGCCCACCCATCGTCGGAAGACAAGCGTCGGGCTTTTCTTTTTTGATGATTTCTTCGAGCACTTCTACCGTGATCGGCTCGATGTAGGTCCGGTCGGCTAAATCGGGATCGGTCATAATCGTAGCCGGATTTGAATTAATGAGAACAACCTCGTATCCTTCTTCTTTAAGCGCCTTACAAGCCTGCGTGCCGGAATAATCAAACTCACAAGCCTGTCCGATGATGATCGGGCCGGAGCCAATAATTAGAATTTTTTTAATATCGGTACGCTTCGGCATTACCAAACCCCTTCTATAATCATTTTTCTGAATCGAGCGAAAAGATAATCCGGATCGTGCGGACCCGGCGACGCTTCGGGATGATACTGAACCGCGAAGAGCGGAAATTTTTTATGCCGGAAACCTTCTATCGTTTTATCGTTTAAATTGAGATGCGTAATTTCAATTTTATCTTTATCAATCGAATCGGGATCGACCGCAAAGCCGTGATTCTGCGAAGTAATTTCAACCGCTTTTGTCCTCAAATCCATAACCGGATGATTTCCGCCCCGATGGCCGAATTTTAATTTATATGTTTTTGCGCCGAGCGCAAGGCTAAGAATCTGATGTCCAAGGCAGATTCCAAAAATGGGAACTTTTCCGACCAATTCACGCGACGTATTAATTAGATAAGAAACAGCCGCCGGATCGCCGGGGCCATTTGAAAGAAATAGGCCCGCCGGCTTTAGCGCCAATACTTCTTTGGCCGAAGTCGTGGCCGGAACTACTTTCAGTTTAAATCCTCGCTGATTTAGTTTTCGTAGAATATTCCGCTTAATTCCGGAATCAAAACACACCACGAGCGGTTTCTTCCCCTTTTCTTCCGCCAGTCCGCTCGGCCATTCGTACCCCTTCTCCAAACTTTCCTCGAAATCGTAAGGTGTCTTGCACATGACTTCTTTCACCAAATCCGAACCTTCCATGGACGGGATTTGCTGCGCACGCTTAATAAGTTTTTCAGCGTCAAGCTCCGTAGAAGAAATGACCCCGCGTTTGGCGCCTTGATCGCGCAGGTGCTTCGTCAGCCTACGCGTATCGATGCCTTCGATACCGGGAATTTTATATTTATTCAAATAATCCGAAAGAGAGCCTGTTGCGCGGAAATTACTTACTCGCGCGCTCAACTCGCGTATGATAAACGCTTCTACCTGCGGCTTTTCAGATTCCAAATCGATTTCGTTTACTCCGTAATTTCCGATCAGCGGATAGGTCATGCAAACCATCTGCCCTTTGTAGGAAGGATCGGTCAAAATTTCTTGGTATCCGGACATCGATGTGTTGAACACCACTTCGCCCCCGGCATCACCCGGATAGCCAAATGACGTTCCAACAAAAATTTCTCCGTCTTCCAATGCTAAGATCGTTTTTTTCGATTTTCTCATGCGTGACTCCAAAACCTGCCGAGACAAAACGTGGCCTTAACCCGGCCTTTTAAGTCTTGTCCCAGAAAACATGAATTTTTGGATTTTGAAACCAAACCTTCTTTAGTAACGTTCCATTTTTCTTCGATATCTACGAGCGTAAGGTTTGCTAGAGCGCCTTCGCGAATACTGCCGTAGCCCTTCATACCAAACCGCTTCGCCGGATTTACGGAAAGCTTCTCGACAACTTGACCAAGCGTGAGTACTTTCTTATGGTAAAGCTCGGTGAGGGTCACACCAACCGCCGTTTCCAAGCCGATCGTGCCGACGGGCGCATAATTAAATTCCGCCATTTTATCTTCTTCCGTATGGGGCGCGTGATCGGTTGCAATCATGCCGATCGTGCCGTCCCTCAGACCTTCTTTAATAGCGGCGACATCTCGCGCGGAACGAAGGGGTGGATTCATTTTCAAATTAGTATTATAGGTGCCGAGCAGCTCATCGGTAAAACTAAAATGATGGGGAGCGGCTTCCGCCGTCACGGAAAGGCCTTCTTTTTGTGCGCGCCTTATCAAATCAACCGCACCTGCCGCAGAAACATGCGCAATGTGCAAATCCGCTTTAGTCAGTCGGGCCAATTCAATATCTCGGGCTACGGCAATGATTTCACTTTCTGCCGGGACACCTATGAGACCGTAGGACGTCGAGAACACTCCCTCGTTCATCACTCCGTCCCCGCTCAAGCGATGGTCTTCGGCATGTGTAATAACCACTAAATTATTCATGGAAGCGTATTCCATACACCGGCGCATAAGAAGCGAATCGCTCACCCAATTTCCATCATCGGTCACCGCAATCGCACCGGCGCGTTTCAAATCTGCCATCTCGGAAAGTTCTTTGCCTTCGCGCCCACGCGTAAGCGTACCGGCAGGAAACAAACGAAACGGTACTTCTTTGGCTTTAGCCAGAATATGTTCGACCACACTTTGATTATCGCAGGGCGGCTGCGTATTCGGCATCGTTACGCAGGCCACAAAACCGCCGTAGAGCGCGGCTTGGCATCCGGTTAAAATGGTTTCCTTCTGTTCGAAGCCGGGCTCGCGAAAATGAACGTGAACATCGATAAAACCGGGGAAAATATGGAGTTTCTTGGCGTCCAGCACTTCGATCCCATTTTGGGGTTCGATAGTACTTGCGATTTTTTTAATATTTCCCTTTTCGATGTGAATATCGAATATGCCGTCGCGGCCGGAAGCGGGATCGACGATATGAGCGCCTTTGATCAGGATGGTGTGTAACGGTTTCATGGTTTAACTCCGCTTAAAAGATAAAGAACCGCCATACGCACGGCGAGTCCGTTGGTGACCTGATCCAAAATAATAGAATAAGGGCCGTCCACCACATCGCTTGAAAGCTCAACACCGCGATTCACGGGGCCCGGATGCATAATGACCACGTCGGGCTTGGCTTTCTTTAACACGTCCTTGTTGATTTGATACGTATTGGCATATTCACGAATGCTCGGGAAAAACGAATCTTTCTGGCGCTCAAGTTGTATTCGAAGAAGATTGATAACATCGGCGCTTTCCACCGCTTCCTCCAAGCTGGTCGTGACGCGAACGCCCAACTTTTCTACATCACGCGGCAGGAGCGTGCGTGGACCGCAGAGTGTTACTTCCGCACCCATTTTCGTAAGCCCCCACAAATTGGAACGAGCCACGCGGCTGTGTAAAATATCTCCGATAAAGGAAACTTTCACCCCTTTCAATTTTCCCTTTTTTTGGCGAACGGTAAACATATCGAGAAGCGCTTGCGTGGGATGTTCATTAATTCCGTCGCCGGCATTAATGACGCCGCATTTAAGATAACGCGCTAACCGGTGAGGCGCTCCGCTCGAAGGATGCCGCATGATGACCAAACTTACCTGCAAGGCTTCAAGATTTTTTGCCGTATCTTTCACCGTTTCGCCCTTAATCGTACTCGAAATATCGGCCGAAAAATTCACCGTGTCTGCGCTTAATCTTTTTTCCGCCAATTCAAAGGAAATACGCGTACGCGTGCTGGGCTCGAAAAATAAATTAACGAGGGTTCTTCCCTGCAGCGTCGGAACTTTTTTAATGGGACGGTTTCCAATCTCCTGGAAAGACTCGGCCGTATCCAGAATCAACTCGATTTCTTCGGGTTCCAAATCTTTAAGCCCCAGCAAATCTTTCCTTTTCCAAACTCTACCGCTCATGATCCACCTTCGGCCGTACGATTACTTTGTCTTTTTTTCCATTTTCGCTGAGCTCGACCTCCACCTGCTCTTCCCGGGAGGTGGGTACGTTTTTGCCGACAAAATCCGGCCGGAAAGGAAGTTCCCGGTGGCCGCGGTCCACAAGAACGGCGAGTTGGATGGATTTGGGCCGGCCGAAATCGATCACCTGATCGATAGCAGAACGAATGCTTCGCCCCGTAAAAAGTACGTCGTCAACCAGCACCACGATCTTGTTGTTTATATCAAAATCAATTTCCGTCCCCCGCACTTCCGGCTGATTGGTTCCGGCGCCGAGATCATCTCTATAGAGCGTGATGTCAAGAATTCCAATAGGAAGCGTTAGCCCGGATATTTCTAAAATAAGCTTTTGAAGGCGGCTTGCCAGGTAAACCCCGCCTGTTCGGATACCGAGCAGAACGATTTCTTCTAATTTTGCGTTCCTCTCGATGATTTCATGGGCGAGACGCTTCAGCGTCCGGCTAAGGCTTTCTTCATCAAAAATCAGCTTATCCGACATAGAGGCAGGCTTTCTTAGATTTACATATTGAGAGACGAATAAGCAGAAACGGGCAAAAAAAACGCCTACCCCTTGAGGTAGGCTGGATAATATACTGGAGCTTTTTAGACTGGTTCATGGCGCCTTTGTTCGTCTCTCGGACGAAATTAAAAGGTTAAAAAACGATCGCAAAGTTCCGGCACTATATAACGGCACGATCGATAAGTCAAGCTGAGAAAGTTCACGCCGGAAAGTTCTTATCTTGTGTAAATATAACACGATAGAAGATAACTAACAAACGACTACCCCATATAGCTTTATAAATTAGCAGCTAATATTCAGGCCCCTGAGTTGACACCGCGCCGATAACCGGGTAAATTTCAATCAGGTATATTAAATCGGTAATCCATTGGCAAAGGGGAGAAAATTTACTTTTTTCCCATTGCAGCGAATAAAAGGTTGAATACATGAATGAACTAAATGGCAAGAAGAAGGTCCTTGTCGTCGACGATGAATTGGATGCGCTAGAAATTATCCGTAAACGGCTGGAAAGCGGTTACCAAGTACTTGCGGCTAGCAGCGGTTCAGTCGGCCTTAAAATCGCCGAAGCAGAACGCCCCGATATAATCATCCTCGATATTATGATGCGCGGGGTAAGCGGGCTTGAAGTGCTTGATATGCTGAAACACAGCCCTCATTTATCAAAAATTCCGATCATTATGGTAACTGCGTTGGATGACTTCAATACTCAGCAGGAAGCCGGCCATCTCGGCGCGCGGTTTTACATCACAAAACCTTTAAACGGTCCCCTTCTCGAAAATAAAGTAAAGCAGCTCCTAGCCATCAGCGCTTAATCCAGTCCGCAATAATAAAAACTGCACAACTTCAGAAGATGTGTGTTTCACAACTGTCTAATATCTGAAAACCACGCAATTGAATTAAGCAGCATCCTTCAAGGCCCGCTCGGCCAGATAAAGATCGTAATTGGATTGGAGATTCATCCAAAACTGGGGGCTGGTCTTGAAGTACCTTGAAAGCAAGATGGCCGTTTCGGGCGTAACCCCGCGCTTGCCGTTGATCAGCGTGTTAATACGTTGAATGGGCACACCGATGGACTTCGCAAGCTCAAGCTGCGAAATTTCTTTAGGCCTCAAGAATTCCTCCAAAAGAATTTCTCCCGGATGAGTCGGCTGTCTATTTTTTGGAATCATGGCAATCCCCTCCTAATGATAATCTACGATATCAATGTCGTAAGCATTTCCATCTCGAAACTGGAAAATTACGCGAAACTGGTCATTAACACGAATACTGTAATAATCTTTAAGCTTCCCCTTTAGCGCTTCGAGTCGATTGGCCGGAGGCGAACGAAGGTCGCTCACACTTGCGGCAGATTCCAGCATATCTAATTTCCGGCATGCTATTTTCCAGATATTCTGCGGAATCTTCCGAGCTTCTTTTGAGGAAACGCCGTGGTAAATATCTTCCACAGATTTGGAGTCAAAGCTAACGATCATAACCGGGAAACTATATCACTTTAACGTAATACGTGCAATAGGTCATTTTTTTAAACACGATGCTATTCTAAACGAACCGTCCATGATCAATGGGCATCATTACTTGTGAGGATGGAAAAGTGACGTGGTGCACATGGTACAAAGCTCATCGCACGCGCTTAGTAGTTCAAAAAGCCGAACTCGGCACTTTTGGAAACGGTACCGTTTATCTAAACAATTCCCTAGGAATGCAGCGGTTCTTTGTTTATGAGTTCAAAAGCCTTATTGGTTGCGTCGAAGCGGTCGGAAAAAAATATCCCTTCTTCGCGCATCTTTACCATAAGCATCTCATGATATTTTGTTCGCAAAGCATTAATTTCATCTTTGGCATGATACTCTTCTTCGGGAATTTCTCTCTCTGCCTTAACCAAATCCGTATAGATCCGGGCTGTTTCAATTAAGTTCATAATTCACCATGAGCAATCCTTATAGCAATTCGCGTAGCGTGGTCTCTATCCTTAAACTTGATTCCTTGAGCTTTCAGCAAGTCGATAAATTTCCAATGCAACTCTACTCTCATCTCTTCCAAAAGCTGCAACTTTTGAGGATCTGAGGTCTTTTCTATCTTTTCGATAACTTCTATATATTCTTTAGCCGCACGATATAAATTATCTTTCAATTTTTACCTTCCTTATCTGGCTGTATATCCAAACACATGAAAAAGTGGCGCGGACCACACGGTTCAAAGCAAGTCACACTTTATTAACAACTACTCTGCTAGAGTTTCGACGCAACCATTTTTCCACTTCATGAAATAGTCGCCCGCTTAGCAAAATAAGCTCATTGACGCGTGGGTACTCTTTATACCCACGAACATGATATTCAAGATCTTTCTCAACGTAATAATCATTGAGGAATCTAAGCAATTGCTTCTCTTTTTCGTCCAATGGAAAGATTGCTAGCTTCTCGACTTGTTCCATTAATCGAATAATGTCATGCCCGTATGCGGATTTTAATTCGGCTACTGCTATTCCCGCGTGAAGCAAAATAGATTTAAACAGAAGCTCGAATGCGTGCCCGATAAGATAAAGCCTTATTTTATACAAATCAGTATTAGGAAGAGAAGGGTGCTTATCGGGACATTTTTCAGAAAGAATTTCACACGCCCTTTTAAAATCTTTTCCAGTTATCAATAACCCAACGGGTGCTGTGCGGGTGTCTTTGTCTGTGGTGTTCTTTTTCATAATTTCTTCGCTATTGCCCCAGATCTAATTTTTCAATTCCGTTTTCTTTGAGATATTTTCTGCCATAATCACTTAAATTAACCCACTTTCTTGACGATTTCTTTTGAACAATCTCGATCTTGATTTCCTCGGAATCGGTCAGCCATATTTTACCCCGCCATTCGATTCCGCCTGTCAAAGGATCAGTATCAACGCACTCGAAATCAATACTTTTATCAAACTCATCCCATTTTGTGATTTTGTAAATCCCATTGATTACAGAAATTTTTCCATCAATATCAGAAAACTCTGATATGAATATCAACTTTTCATTGATGTCCAATTTTAATGAGCCAACCCAGCCAGAAAAGTTGATGTCATATATCTCGCCCCGTCCAGTAAGCTTTTCAACGGCGATCTGTACATTTGAAACTTTCTCAGTAATTCCACAAAAAGCCTGCTGAGGCCAAAAGAGCAAATTAGCTACCATTAACACAGAAAATAAAAATTTCATAGCATCGCCCCCTTTTGAAAGATTAAAACGCCTCGCCTCCGAATTGGAAGCGAGGCGTCAGAAATGGCCCCAGCCGGGAATCTATGTTTCAGATCCCCGCTTTCGCGGGGATGACATAATCTAGCGCTTACGAACACCCCATCGAATTTCCGCAATTTAAACATTTATAGCAGGAACCGCTTCGAACGGTAATGTGCCCGCATCCGTCGCAAAAAGGAGCATCCCCCATCATTTTACCGAGATGGTCGTCCAGGATATCTAAAGGACCGGATGCCTCATGGGACGTCTGGCGTAAAGTAGCAGCCTCTTCCGCTTTCACTTGAACGGAAGACGGCGCAATAACGGCCTTAGCGGCGGGTTCGCCGG
>Ga0209515_10005115_pt1 | contig 17220 bp, 11 predicted proteins | sample Subgroupgradi54m_FD_187454 | JGI IMG/M metagenome (GOLD analysis project Ga0209515, IMG submission 187454) | Subsurface groundwater microbial communities from S. Glens Falls, New York, USA - GMW60B uncontaminated upgradient, 5.4 m (SPAdes)... ...
CGCAACTCCCGCCCCGGTCGTAAAGCCTCGATGATGACGTTATTCAAAGAAAAATTTTCTGTCTTCCAAGACTCAATCATCTCTTTTCTATGCTGGGGCCACAAAGAACTGTACGTGTCCCACCCCAGACGCGGCCCGCCGCGATTCACCCATGGAGGATTTTGTGTATAACTAAATATTCCGTCGGGAAAAACACTGTTCTTAACCGCCTTGTACGTCCAATACGTCCAGTGAAAACCAAACTCCTGAAAACAACTTAAGATGTCTTTCACCCACTCATCTTCGCCGTAAAGGCCTTGGCGGGCGTTAACGCCGAATTCTCCGACGTAAATCGGCCTTTGCTTTTTCTGAGCGAACGCGGCATATCCTGACAACAATTTACGCAAAACCTTTTTTGTTTCCCGAGGATATTGCAGATGCGGAATAAAATTGAACGTGAATTCCAGCGGCAGATAAACGTGCACACTTAAAGCCAAATTATCATCGGAGAAATCGTGGAGACAATCCAAATCCTGCGCCCAGCGGTTTCCTTCCACAAACAAGATATGATTTCCATCGACACGACGAATTGTTTTGATGAGCTGTTTATAAAACGTATTCAAGAGCTTCGTATCATCGAGTACCGCTTCGTTTAAAAGATCATATCCAGCGACTGCAGTTTTATTTTTGTAACGGTCCGCCAAAAATTCCCAGAGTTTAAAGGTGCGCTCGCGCAGTTCTTTTTTCTGCCACAAGAGCGCTTGCCCCAAACTGTCGGAATGCCAGTCGTGATTCTGCGCCCCGCAGGCCGCGTGCAGATCGAGGATCAGCCAAACTTTATATTTTTCCGCCCAGCGAATAACATTATCTAAATATTTTAGTCCCTCGCCGTCATATTGGTACGGCCGCCTCTCAACCATTCGGCTATTAAACGGCACCCGGATGCAGTTGAAACCAAAATCAGCGATCGTCTTGATATCGTTTTCTCGGATGAAATGATTACGAAAATCTCTCTCAAACGAAGCCAATACTTCTGTTCCGAGAATCCTGGCAAAATTCTTCTTAAACACCTGCTCGGCGACATTCAAGGCATGCATGATATAACCTTCCATCATCAGCCATCCACCGAGATTGACACCCCGAAGAACAACCGGCTTTGCCTGACTATCAACGATCACAGAACCTTTGACCTTAAGAAAATTTTTCATTTCAAATCAACCCTTGAGCTTTTAAGAATTCACGGATTCCTTGAATCCAAACTTCCTGGGACACCGCATGATTATCATTATGCCCACCGCTGGTTTCTATAAATTTCTTCGGCGGCGGGGCTGCATCGTATAATTTCCGCCCCAGACGAATGGGAACAAACCGGTCTTCGGGGCTATGAAAAAACAATTTGGGAATGGTGATGGTTTTGATCTTCTTGGCCGAATCCATTTTCGTCTGCATAAAAAATGACGGAATCAAAGGATAGATGGTTTTTCCCATATCGGCCGCCGAGGAAAAAGAGGAATCAATGATCAGGCAAACCAAATGTCTTTTGGTACTCAAATCGATCGCCGCCACCCCGCCTAAAGAGGCGCCGTACGCCCAGATTTTATCCCGGGCAATATCCGGGCGCACCGCTAAATAATCATAAGCCACGACGGCATCTTCATAAATGCCATGCTCGGACGGTTTTCCCTGGCTTTTGCCATAACCGCGGTAGTCGATAATAAAAACATTTAAGCCCAGGTTATAAAAATCCAAAACCTTATCCAACCGATCAGCCATGTTGCCGGCATTGCCGTGAAAATAAAGCATTGTCGAGGCGGCCCGCGGATGTTTCATGAGCCAGCCGTTGATCAAACAATGATCTTTGGTCCGCAGGTAAACATTTTCGAAATCCAATCCGCGCTGCCGCGGCGTTGCCGAAAGCTCATGGCTCGGGTGAAAGACCGTGATCGATTCCAGATACCGCACATACGCCATGAAACACAAAAAGATTATAAAAATCGCGATCACGAATATCTTCATGGGTTAGGTTTCCAATTCTGATTTTGATTTACGCTGCGGGATAAGCCCCACCATGAGACGAATGGCTTTTAGAATATCATCGATGCGGCAGGGTTTAGTGAGGTAGTGATCGGCTTCCAGTGAAAAACCTTTTTGCATATCTTCCAGTTCATTTAATCCGGAGACAATGATGACCGGTTGCCATTTTTCCGAGGGAGGATGCTCGCGAAGTTTTTTTAAAACCGCGAAGCCATCCATCCCCGGCATAGTCAAATCCAAAAGAATGATATCCGGGGATTCGCTGACAATAAAATCCCACGCCTGCAAACCATCCTGCGCTGTGATCACTTCATAACCTTCCATGCGTATTTTTTTAGACATGACCTCTAAAATATCTCTCTCATCGTCGGCCATAAGAACTTTAATTTTTTCCATACAATCTCCTCCTACACCCTGGCGGAAGAATATTTTTTTAAATCGTAGATGATTTCTGTAGACGGCATCGAGTGTTTATCAATCGTTACCTTGCCTTTATTAAAAAATTCCACAGCTAACGTATCATGAAAATCCGAGAACACAACCACCCGCTTGATCCCCGCCGTGATGAGGGCTTTCGCGCAGGTCGTACAGGGCATATTCGTGACGTAGGCACTCGCGCCCTCAACGGCATGACCGCGTCTGGCCGCCTGAATGAGCGCGTTCATCTCGGCGTGCACCGTGCGGACACAATGATTATCCAAAATCAAACACCCCACGTCTTCACAATGATCGTCGCCGGGAATCGATCCATTATAACCGCTGGCGATCACGTTTTTATTTTTCGCCAGCACACAGCCGCAATGCATCCGCGGGCAGGTCGCCCGTTCGGAGGCGAGCATCGCGAGTTTTAAAAAATATTCGTCCCAGTCAGGCCGTTTAGTCATAGCTAACTCCTTTTGATAAACTTGAATTCATTGGTCTTTTTATCTACATCCACGTCGAGAGAGTCGTGTTCTTTGACCTCTCCTTGAAGAAGCTTCAGCGCGATCGGATCCTGAATATATTTTTGAATGGTGCGCTTTAAGGGCCGGGCTCCATAAATGGGATCATACCCCAGCTCGGCTAATCGATCCCGGGCCGCCGGCTTTAAGGTCAGGGTGATGTTCTTTTGGGCCAAACGGTTTTGCAGATAACGGATCTGGATGTCGATGATCTGATGAAGGGCATCTTTTTTTAATCGGTTGAAAATCACCACTTCATCGACGCGGTTTAAAAATTCCGGACGGAAATTTTCTTTGAGGGCGCCCTGAATTCTTTGCTCAATCTCTTTTTTGTCATCGAGCTCCATAATCAATTCTGTCCCGATATTGGACGTCATGATGATGATCGTATTTTTAAAATTCACGATCCGGCCCTGCCCGTCGGTCAAACGCCCGTCGTCTAAAATCTGCAAAAACACATTGAAAACATCGCGGTGCGCTTTTTCGATCTCATCAAAAAGAACCACCGCGTACGGCCGGCGGCGGATGGCCTCGGTCAACTGCCCGCCTTCTTCATACCCGACGTATCCCGGCGGGGCGCCAATCAAACGTGAGACGCTGTGCTTCTCCATATATTCGCTCATATCAATACGCACAACGGAATTTTCATCGTCAAATAAAAACCAGGCTAAAGATTTAGCCAATTCGGTTTTTCCAACTCCCGTCGGGCCGATAAACAAAAACGATCCCATGGGACGGTTTGGGTCGCTTAAACCGGTGCGTGAGCGGCGGATGGCGGCAGAAACCAAATCGATGGCTTCGTCCTGTCCGACGAGCCGGGATTTCAAACTTTTTTCAATCCCAATCAGTTTTTCCGTTTCTCCTTCCATGAGTTTGGAAAGCGGAATCTTCGTCCATTTAGAAATAATTTCGGCAATATCCTGATCATCCACTTCTTCTTTGAGCATGGATCCCGCGGCTTGCAGTTTCGCCAGGGCTTTATTTTGTGTCTCTAATTCTTTCTGCAGCTCGACCAGAGTTCCGTAACGGATTTCGGCCGCTTTATCTAAATTACCGACTTTTTCCGCCTGGGCCTCCTCGATCTTTTTTTGTTCAATCTCGGCTTTGATTTTACGGATTTTATCAATAGCGGCCTTTTCACTTTGCCAGCGCAGACGCAGCTTTTTGTTTTCTTCTTTTAAGGACTGCAAATCTTGTTCCAATTTTTTCAATCTCGCCTTTGAGGCCTCGTCTTTTTCTTTCTTCAAAGCCTGACGCTCGATCTCCAACTGACGGATCCGCCGTTCATTGACGTCTAATTCGTGCGGCATGCTGTCGATTTCGATACGCAAGCGCGAGGCGGCCTCGTCGATCAAATCAATCGCCTTATCCGGTAAAAACCGTTCGGTGATATAACGCGAAGAAAGAACCGCCGCGGCGATGATCGCCGAATCTTTGATGCGCACTCCGTGATGAACTTCGTAGCGTTCTTTCAAGCCGCGCAAAATAGCGATCGTGTCCTCGACGGTTGGTTCGTTGACCATAACGGGCTGAAAACGCCGCTCCAGCGCCGGGTCTTTTTCGATATATTTTCGGAATTCATCGAGGGTGGTGGCACCGACGCAGCGCAGCATCCCACGGGCCAGAGCGGGCTTGAGCATATTGGAGGCATCCATCGCGCCGTCGGCCTTTCCGGCGCCGACGATCGTGTGTAACTCATCAATAAACAAAATGATCTCACCACTTCGCGATTCAATTTCTTTCAAAACAGCTTTGAGCCGGTCTTCAAATTCTCCCCGGTATTTGGTCCCGGCGATCAAACTCCCCATATCAAGGGCAATAACTTTTTTATTTTTTAAACCTTCCGGGACATCCCCCGAGGAAATACGCTGGGCAAGACCTTCGGCGATCGCGGTTTTGCCGACGCCGGGTTCACCGATCAAAACAGGATTGTTTTTGGTCCGCCGGGAAAGCACCTGAATCACCCGCCGGATTTCTTCATCACGCCCGATGACCGGATCCAATTTTCCTTGGTTCGCCAGATCGGTCAAGTCGCGGCCGTATTTTTCCAAGGCCTGATATTTTTCTTCCGGGTTCGCGTCGGTGACGCGCTGGCTTCCGCGGATCTGCTTAAGAATAGTTAAAAGATCCTCCTCGCTGATTCCATTTTTCTTCAACTCTTTTTGAAATAAACTTCCTTCTTCCTTATAAAGCGCCAGCAAAACATGCTCCTGCGAGACATATTCGTCTTTCATGGGAACGGAAATCTTTTGGGCCTGGGTGATCACTTTGTTCAAACGGTTGGAGAGAAATGGGGTCGCGCCTTCCACCTTCGGGCGGGCGCTCAATTCGTTCTCGCATTTTTTCAAAATAGCCTGAGGAGAAACATTGATCTTCTCTAAAATCTGCGAAACAATTCCTTCTTTATCCTGCAGCAAACTCACCAAAAGATGTTCAGGCTCGATCTGCTGGTGCTCGAGTTCCTGAGCAAACTGCAGAGCGCCAGCGAGGGCTTCCTGCGTTTTGTGAGTAAATTTTTCTGGGGGAACCATATTTTTTTACCTCACTAAAAAATTATTAGGGCAGAATGACGACGATGGGGCGTCTGGTTCTTCGTGAAATCGCCGCAGACGCCCCCGACCGCTTTTAAGTATACCAAATCCCCGCCAAAGCTGTCAAAAGTATCGTGGATCAACGATCAACAAAATGTTTTCGAGGTTCGACTTGCCTCTCACCTCTTATAAAAGCCAATTCTCAACTTTCAACCCCGGGATTCGTCCAAACTCATGATGATTATTGCTCACTAAAATGGCTTTAATGGATAAAGCGTGAGCTCCTATAAGCATGTCGAGAGGACCGATCATGATTCCTTCCTTTTCTAAAAAGGCCCTGACCTTTCCATAGGTGAAGGCGGCATGATCGTCATAAGGGAGAACCGTGAGCGGAGCCACAAACTCAGCAAGGGCTAATTTATTTTGTTCCCGGCGAGAACTCTTTTCAACCCCGTATTCGAGTTCGCTCAAGGTAATGGAGGAGATACCAACATTCGAGATGTCGTAACGGGTGAGCTTTCTTAAAAGCGGTTCGGGTTTTCTTTTGATGATGTAAATACAAATATCCGTATCCAATAAATATTTCATACAAAATTCTCCCGAGAATCATGACCGCCCGGTTGTTTCCTGTCTTCCATAAAATCATCCGTAAACTTATCCAAACTGCGCAGTAAAGGTCCCCATGGATTTTTTTTCGGAATAAGCATAACCATGCCTTCCATTTTGTGAACATAAACTTCCTTCTCACCTTTAGTAAACCGGCAATGTTTAGGAAGTCTTACCGCCTGGCTGCGGCCATTGGAAAATAATTTAGCAATTTGCATATCGATTCACCTCCTTATCATGTGGTATATACCGAAGTATATACCGAGAGCCCATCGCCGTCAACTCAAATTACTCACCGAACCGCGCTCAATTGTTCTGAATGATCCTCGGCAAGCCCCAAAAGAAGCGGCAGATCAGTGACGGGCGTGATCTGATAAATCACCGGTGTGAGGCCGTTGATGGGAATGTTCTCGAGCGTGTTTGGATCAAAAGGCAGATTGAAATCCACTCCCTCGCCTTTGGTTTCGAGAGGAAGCCGTTTGCGGGTGAGGTCGATACCGCCGGGATTTTTTTCCTCCACAGAGCCCAACGCCGCTGGATCGTATTTTTGTTCCTGCTGAGCCGAAGGAAAATTCTGTAAAATATGATTAACCCTATCTTCAATTTTGGGATGTTGAATAAGATCAGAATGAAATTTATTTATTTTAATTTTTCCTTCTTTCGCAGCTTCTTCTTTTAAGATTTCTAATTTTCTTATAATAGTAATAGCATCCTCAACTGAGAAACCAAGCTGAATAATCAATTCTGTTCCTCGCAGGTCAGCCTCATATTCCATTGCTTGCAACTTCTTCTCAACATCATCCTTGGTCCGGATATCCTCTATTAATAGCCTGGAACTTGTTCTAGGTCCATTATCCGACAAAGGAGGAAACTTTCCATCCACCATTTTATCTTTATTATTCTTATAATATCCAACTAGCTTAGAAATTTTTTGTAAATGTTCTTTTTCCAAATGAGCAATTTCATGTGCAAGGAGCCAAGCTAACTCTCCTTTGTTAATCCTTCCATTTTGATATTGTTCAACGATCCATCGAAGTAAATTTATATCTCCAAAATCATCCGCTTGTGACAAACTCTCTAATTCATTCTGGATATAAATAGCTGAGGGTTCATGCAAATTAACTAATGGAATGATTGAGTTGAATAAATCTTCTACAAAACCCAGTGCCGCTGAATCCACTGAAAGGCTTTGAGCGACTCCGGCAACGCTTGCGGCCGCGACGGCATTGGTAACTATAGAGTCTTCTGTATGAGCGAATCTTAAATCTGATCCCGCGTTTGATTCTCTTTGGGAAGTCTTCTTCATCTTCTCCAAAGTCGCGGAATAGGGGACTCCTATTTTCTTCGTTGCGAAATCATACTTGCTAAGCGCCAGACTAATTCTTCCCTCCATAGATTTCGTCTTATCTGACATAGACCTATCATCATATTTTTCCTTCAAGGGCTTACTTAATACTTCAGACCACGATCCCCACGCTTTATTTTGTCCTAAATATTCTAAGGTGAAATAAAGCACCGCGTTGGTTTCCTGAGCATAGCCGGTTCCGGTGATGGAAACCGAAAGACTATCCGGGTTAGCGGCAACCGATTTATCCACATCATTGACTGAGCGGCAGTGACTTAAAATGCGAAGTCCATTGCTAATACCGGGATAATCGCTATTCCCCGCCGTTCCGGCATGACTGCGGCTGACAATGATGGGATGAGGACTTTTGGAAAGTTTTACCAAATTTTTATAAAGATAAATCTCGATACTGCGTCCCGTTCCAGGGAAAGATTTCACCAGAATTTTATCGGCGCCATATTGTTCGAGTTTACGTTTATAATCACCGTCTTGGGATTTGTCGACATATCCGGAAAAATTCCTATAAAATTTATCAACGCTTTCTCCATTAGAAAATATTCCAGGAAACGCCTCATAGTGGCGGCGTTCTCCCTCTTTGCTGGTATCCCAATAGACGCCGACTCGAAGAACTCCATTCTCTACCCAATCCAGTTGAGGGCCGCTGAATACCGCAGAGAGATCAGGGATCTTCTTCCCTTTTAATAACTCTGCCATTTTTTTGTCCTTTTCCGGAACATTTTCCAGCTTTTTATAATCATTAAACAACTTCAACAAAACGACAAGACGATCGTCTTTCTTCGCCAGTTCAAACAACCGCTCCACAAAAGCCATCTTCAAATCATTGCTCTTAAAATTCAATATGGCAGAAATGACCTGGCCGAAAAGGGCGGGATTCTTTAAAAACATCTCGAGTTTATCATCCGCAAGAATTTTAGAAGCGAGCTCCTTTGGCGATCCTTTATAATTCCCCAAAACTTCTTCCAGTTTCCCAAAAATAGTCAAAGTAAATAAAAATTTATGCAAGAGACCATTACCAAAATGCGCCGCAATATAACCGAGCACGTCTTGATTCTTAACGTGACTTAGAAAATGTTTATAAACAATTGGAAAGCTATGACTGGTTAATTCCTGACTCAAGGCAATAACGGCATAAAGAGTCGATGGGCTACTCTTAAAATCTTCCCAATATTGTTTAATTGCCTTTTCTCCTTCTTGGAGGTTCTCATTAACCAAATCATTCTGTCCCCGGAGCCTCGGGCTAAAAAAACCCACAATAAACTGGTCTAATATCTCCGTCAATGCAGAATTGACTCCTGCCGTCGCCTCACGCATCAGATTCAAAACAAAATCAATCGTCTTCAATCCATAACTTTCATTAAGGGACTGGGCCACTTTTTTTACAAGGTTGGAGTCCTTGACTCCCTTCAATCCCAACTCGATCAAACGCTGGACAGCTCTTGATGTGCCTATTTTTCCCAACCCTTCAATAACCGTCTCCTGTAGAGATGCATTTGGAAAAATATTTACAAGAATCTCCTCAGCCTTTTTTGATCTCATTGAAGATAACGCTCGCAATAAAATATCCATTCTTGCGTTTGGAAGTTTTAACAATGTCAAAATCTGGGCTTCCAATTTTTCTTGACCCTGTTGAATCTGACCGCTCAAATCCGCCGTAAGCCAAGCAATATTTTGATCTGAATCCATCAGTAATCTCAAAAATTCTGCTGAAACTCTCGGGCTATCTAGATGACTCAATCCTTTAACGGCTGCATACCTTTCAAGAGCATCAGTCACACTATTACTAGACTTTATCGACATTTTCTTATTATTCCACTCAGTCCATATTTTCTGATTACTAAAATCAATCAACATTTTCTCAGCATCTGCATTTTTAAAATACCCCAAGGCCTCAATGGCCGCCTGACGGATAAGAAAATCCGAACTTTGAGTTGATTTAACAACCGCTTCAAAAGCCCGCGCAGATCCAAAATGCCCTAGACCTTTCACTACTCCCGCTGAAAGATATGAATTATCTTGCTGCCTCAACACAAACAATTTCTCTTCCACTTTAGGCGTATGAATATGCCCGACTTCTTCGGCTAACACCGATAGAAGATACATATCATTTTCACGATCGATCCAATCAAGCAATATCTTCTCAGCTTCACTATTCCCCAATTGCGCGATGGCATGGATGACGGCTGCTTTTTCTTCGGGAGAAGACACCTTCGAGATCATTTCAAATAATTTGGCTTTCGCTTGAGCGGTCCCATGAAGAGCCAATAACTCGGACACTTTTCTTCTTATTTGGGGTTCCGCAGAATTTTGACTCAAGCTCACGATCTCCTCGACCGTTAAAATCTGCTGCTTAGCCATGATCTCTAAAACTTTTAATCTCACCCACAGAAAAAAATTCTCGGAAAACAATTTTTTTAAAATAACAGCGGCTTGATCTTTGGGAATCCGACCAGCCGTAATTTCTTCACTAAACCTCTCTAAGTATTCAATCCCTTCTCTTTGAGTTAAATCGTTAAAATGAGCAGCGTCAAATCCTTTGAAAGAAATATTTTGTTGATCATTTCTCGGCTCTTTAGGAGGTGGGGGCGTTTGTCCTGTAGCCCTCGATGGAAAAAATCCTAAGAGCCCTAATGCTGCGATAAACGAAAACTTTCTTCTGGTTAACTGGAATGGTTGTGTCGGATTAGAATTCTGTGCAGAGGCATAATCGCCCTCGACCCTCACACAGCCACCTTGGCAACTGTTTTGTTCGACATCAGATCGGGCTGCCGGATCCGTCCTTGTTTGTACCTGCTCGATTACATGGTTCCCGTTAAACCCTCCCGAAAAATACTTCCGCGGAATCACTTTTCCCATGTATTGATCGTTGTCTTCTTTGATCATGCTGTAGACGCCGGTTTTGAAGGCGTCGATGTATTGTTGGTAAATTTTCTCTTTTATTGCGGGATCGTCGACATCGACGCCGGCGATTTTCTTTTGGTCGGAATAGACTTTGTTAAGCAAATTGTCTTTGAGCGTCTTTTTGTACCACGCCGCTAGAATCATCGAGGCATAGATTTGCCGAAGCTGGGCGAAATTTTTATTTTCATTAATCTCTTTTTCAATCGCTGGAATCAAAATTTCTTTCGCGATTAACGAAGAGACATTGCTGATCGCCTTCACATCTTCTTCTTTCTGCTTCGTCGTCCCTAATTTTTCATTCTTCATGTTCTGGGCGAGCGCTAAGTAATCCTCCTCCAGCATCACCTTCAAATGACTTTCGACAATAAACGCCTTGTCTTCGTTTTCGTAAACGACAGCTTTATCCGGAACGATCCAAACTTTGTTGAAGGTGTTTAAAGGAATGTCCGTCGTGCCGTATTGTTCGTAGGCTTTTTTGTAAACTTCATCCCAGAATTTTTTCCCCAAACCGCTTTCCGGATAAGTGAGCGACGCCATGAGTTGTTTCAAAATATAATCTTGGGCGAGTAAGTCTCGTCCCATTTCGGTCAATCCAAATTCATTAGGAATGATTCTTTCTTTTTCATACGGTGAAAGATTCACCCACAGATCATCCTCGGGAATCGCAAGCGTGGCGAGGAAATATTTGATGAGCTTTTCATATTCTTTTTTAAGCTCATCGCCTTTTAAGCTGGTTTCGCCTTTATCGACGATGAAATCAAACTTCAAAGGATTTTCTGGATGAATGGTTAGGCCGCGTAAAACCGGCGGGGTAAAAGGTGTAGTCAAAGTTAACATCGTCCCAGGAATGGGCAGATCAAGGATTGTTTGGGCGTAGGCTTTAGAGGAAAGAAAGGCGGGAGGAAAAATTGTAGAAAAAGAAAATGTCAAAAGGACGGAAATAGCAATAACTCTAAAAAGGAAACGTCTATGTCCTTTGGGAACAAAATTCGTCGTGAGGGTTTGGTTTTGGGTCATATCTTAGGCACACTCCAGGATGGTTTAAGTATGCCATTTTTAAGGCGGGATTGCCCAAAATTCTAGAACTTGTCACCCCCGAATGTTTTTGTCGGGGGTCTGGATTCCCGACTACGACCAACGGAAGTCCCCGGCATGAGGGGAAAGCATTCGGGAATGACAGACTTGTAGAGGCTAGGGATAAGTTTTAATCAAACAAAAATCAAAACCGGCATTTCTGCGCGAGCGGGGCGGGGACCGTGGCTTGGACATGAATGAAATCCGGGGAATATTCAATCGAGTGGACCTGGCCCTTTGAATGAATGAGGTTCACCAGATCCATACGGTTTAAGGGGATCTTGACGTTGATCTCAACTAAACCGTCCGCTAAAAGGGCCGCAATTTTATCGACGAGTTCAGAAATATTTTCACCGTTTAAAGCCGACACACAGACCGCGTGTTCAAAATTTTTCTTGAACTCATCCAGCCAAGCGCGGTCGGAAATTCGATCGATTTTATTGAAGACCATGATCGTGGATTTTTGGTCGGCATCCAGTTGTGTTAAAACGCTGTCCACCGCTTCTTTCAAATTACGAAAATTCGGATGGCTTACATCCACCACATGCAGCAAAAGATCCGCTTCTTTCACCTCCTCGAGGGTTGTCTTAAAAGATTCAATCAAATGATGCGGTAATTCGTGAATAAACCCGACGGTATCACAGAGAATGACTTTTTGATGATTGGGCAGAAGAAATTGGCGTGAAAGAGAATCGAGTGTTGTAAAAACACCGTCGTGCATGACCTGATCAGCGTGGGTCAAACAGTTGAGCAGCGTTGATTTCCCGGCGTTGGTGTAACCGACGAGCGAAATATTCAAGATGAGATGATCCTGGCGTTTTTTTCGGGTGGTCTGGCGCTGATTCGAAACGTCTTTTAAGGCTTGCTTTAATTTATCGATCCGGGTGGAAATTTTACGCCGGTCGGTTTCTAATTTCGTTTCCCCAGGCCCGAGGGTTCCAATCCCGCCGCCTAAACGGGAGAGCTCAGTTCCGTGTCCGACCAAGCGCGGCAGAAGATACGCGAGCTGGGCCAGTTCGACTTGCATCTTCCCCTCCTGGCTCTTCGCCCGACGGGCAAAGATATCCAAAATGAGCTGCGTGCGGTCGATTGTTTTTACTTTAAAATTTTCTTCCAAATTCCGCTGCTGGCTTCCTTTTAAATCGTGGCTCACAATCACCGTATCCGCCTCGAGCGTGACACACAAGGCCGCGATCTCCTCGACTTTGCCTTTGCCAATCAAAAAATTCGCCGTGGGTTTTGTGACCGGACACACGACACAACCAACGACCTCGCCGCTGCACGCCGCGACCAATTCGTTCAATTCCTGAATGCTGTCCTCAATCGACCAGGCATCGCGTTTTTTGAAATCGACGACGGCTAATAAGACTTTTTCACTCATAGAACTCCTTCTAGAAGTTATCCCATAATTGTCACCCCCCGATTTTTTTGTCGGGGGTCTAGTTATAGCCTCGTCTGGATTCCCGACTAAAGCATTCGGGAATGACAGACTTTTAAAATTTTGGGATAGCTTGTAATGTCATTGTGAGGAGGAGTGCTTTTCAACGACGACGAAGCAATCTTTTTAGCTCTAAAGAGATTACTTCGCTCCTTTCAGTCGCTCGCAATGACACAAATCTCCTCCAAAATCCTCTCTGCCGTCTGCTGCGCCGTCTCCGTCGGCTGCACCATCATCCACTGCAACCGCTTGTCTTTCCTGAACCATGTCCATTGCCTTTTGGCATAATGGCGCGTATGCAGTTTTAAAAAATATTTGGCCCGTTCAAGATCATATTGTCCATCGAGAAATCCTTTCACTTCCTTGATCCCGATAATTTGCCGGGCGCTTTGACTCAACTTCATCTTGAGCAATCGTTGAATCTCTTCAACCAATCCCCGTCGGAACATCTCCTCCACGCGCTGATTAATCAACGCGTACAACTCTTCACGGGAACGATTGAGCGCAAAAACCTTGATATCAAATTTTCCCCACAGCCCCTGACGGTTTTTTTGCAAAGCGGAAATCGGCTGATGTTTCAATAAAAAAACTTCCAACGCGCGAATGATCCGCTTAGTGTCGTTAGAATGAATTTTTTGGGCCGCATCCGAATCAACCTTTAATAATCTTTGGTATAACGATTCACTCCCCGCCTGCTTTGTCTGGGCTTCTAACGTCTTTCTTAGATTGGAATCTTTGGGGCTGTTTTCAAAAATTCCATCCAGCAAAACCGACATGTACATCCCGCTTCCGCCGACGATAATCGGAATCTTCCCCTTAGCGTGAATCGCTTTGATCGCCGCTAAAGCCTTCTTTTGAAAATACCCTACATCAAAATCTTCAGTGGCCGAAATAATATTGATCAAATGGTGAAGAATTTCTTCAAGATTTTCCAACGAAGGTTTGTTGCTGGCAATCGAGGCCTCTTTATAAACCTGCATGGAATCACAGGAAACAATCTCGCCGTTGATTTTTTTCGCCAGGCTCAGGGCCACAACTGTTTTCCCAACGGCGGTGGGACCGACGATAAAAATAATCTTCTTTGATTTTTTCATGAAAAAATACTATAGATAGTGTCTTGTGTCATTGCGAGGAGCGCTTTTTGCGACGAAGCAATCTCTTTAGAGTTTAAAAGATTGCTTCGCTCCTTTCAGTCGCTCGCAATGACACTGGTCTTGCCGATAAGAAGCTCACAGATCTCAAGATACTTCCGGCTTGTTTCCTGAATAATGTTCGCCGGCAAGGGTGGAGCAGGAGGGGTTTTGTCCCAGTCCAGGGTTTCCAGATAATCGCGGACAAACTGTTTATCAAAACTGGGCTGGCTTTTCCCGGGGGAATAACTTTTCTTAGGCCAAAAGCGCGAGGAATCCGGGGTTAAAACCTCGTCGATCAAAATGATTTCGTTATTAAAAAATCCGAATTCAAATTTGGTATCGGCAATGATGATGCCTTTACTCTCGGCATATTGATTTGCTTTTTTATAAAGCGCGATGCTGGCATCCTTTAATCTTTGAAAAATTTTTTTCCCGATTTTTTGCGCCATATAATCCGGGGAGACATTCCTATCATGCCCGGTGTCTTCTTTGGTCGACGGGGTAAAAAGCACTTCGGGCAAGGGATCGGATTCGCCCAAACCTGCGGGCAGCTTGATGCCGCAGATCGATTGAGATTGTTGATATTCTTTCCAGCCTGAGCCGGAGAGATAGCCTCGGACCACACATTCAAAGGGGATCACTTGCGCTTTTTTGGTGAGCATCGAACGGTTTTGTAGCTGGGCTTTGTAAGCGTTCAATGCCGCAGGAAACTGATCGAGGTCGGCACTCAAAAGATGATTCGCAATAATATCTTTGGTCAATTCAAACCAGAAGCACGAAAGCCGGGTTAACACCTCCCCTTTGTGCGGGATACAATTCGGCAGGACCACATCAAAACAGGAGATCCGGTCGGTTGAAATCATCAGAAGCTGATCGCCTAAATCATAAACGTCGCGCACTTTTCCTCGTCGGAAAAGTTTGAATTCTTTTAAGTCCAGTGAAGAGATAATATTAGTCATTTCCTGATTTCCTTTTACTGCTACACTGTTACGAGATAACATTTTCCCGTCATTCTGAGCGAAGCGAAGAATCTCATGCATAAGATTCTTCGTCGCAAAAAACGCTCCTCAGAATGACGCAAATCGACATTTTGCAACAGCCCCATCTACCACGTCATCGGAATCAGTTTGCTGTAATCCTCGAGCGTTCCTTTATGCAGACAGCATTCGATAATATTTTTTCCCAGAGGATCTAATTCGGGCGTCAAGAATTTGGATAATTCGCTCCTAAAAAAATTGTACAAAATATCAGCCCCTTCGTCATATCCTCGTTCACGGATCTGCGGCTGTTTGTTCACCTCGATAAACCATTCCGGAATTCTGGTTCCTTCCATCTGAATGGTCCCCGGGACAAAACCAAGGAGCGAACAGCGCGCCGAGTTCAACTGCTCCGGCTTAAATTTGGCGACACCCCGACGGGCGATATATTCGCGGGAAATCCACTGGGGCATAAAGCCGACTTTCCAGGCCCCCACATGTTGGTTAGGAAAAAGCAGATGCCGCGTTTTAGGAGTATCCACGATCTGCCGCAGCAAAAGATTGGCATGATTGATGAAACGTCCCGTGGCAAACGGCCAATACGAACCAACGCCTTCCGAGGTCAGCACCGAACTTTCCGTGATGCTGGGATTCGCGTCTCCCCGAGGAGAAACCAAGCGCCATAACCACGCCAGCGCCGGCGGCAAGATATGTAAAATTCCCAAAATTCCGTAGGACGGATGTTCTTCCGTACAAAGAGGAGCACGAATCCCAAAGCTGCGATAGTCCACTTCAACCTTCTGATCCACAATGCCGGGAACAAACCGACGGGGAAGAATCACCCGGGGATTAGGGCAGGGCTTGCCCGGTTCATCTTCGGTGTGTTCCCAAATCAAACACGTCGCCCGGGGAACGCCATAAATATTTAAAAAAATCATCGGCTCGGGAGCGTGAATACAGATATTTTCCAGCTGCGGGTCGGTATTATAGTGGGTGATATGATTCAACCGGATAAACCAGGCCTCTTCCGCGTCGGCGACGACCAATTTTTTTTCCTCTCCATAAAACCGGGGATGAGAAACCGCCATGTCGTCGGTGACGGGTTTAAGCGAGCAGCCCTGGGTCAGACTGAAATAAAATTTGTCCTGGGTTTTCGTGTTGGCCCCCAAAAGAAGCCGCCCATCGGGTTCGCGGTGCGGATACTCGAGCATCTCGCTTTTTCCGCCGCCGCTGGCCCCTTCATGCAGAATCGTCACGATATTTTCATAAGGAGTAATAACCTGAACCGTCGAGGCATGGAGGGTCAGCCATCCTTCTTTCTCGCCGATCTGCAGAAGAATTCCGTAAACCCCTTTTTTGGCGCTGGGTCCGGGGTAAAGATTGTAAGAAAATATCTCGTGAAGGTTATTTAAGCGGTTATGCACCACCACCTGCCGGCCGTTAAAATGGGTGTGACGAAAAGGCGGGGCGAGATAAATAATGGCGCTCGGGTTGAAATCAGCCGGAAGCTTTTTGGGATCAATCATCCCCTGTAAATCCGCTAACCCCCCGGCAAAAAAACCCGCGTTCGCCGGCGCAATCAAAAGAGCCGGATAACCGACTTCTTTACCGCCGGCCATAAATGGCAAAAGAATAAGTTCCTGAGTTTTTAACCACGAGAATGTTTTGGATCGAATTTCTTCGAAGGAAACTTCAAATAATTCTTTGAATTTGGGTTTATCGGTTTCTTCCTCATCGCCAATCATCATGCAATCCGGATCCCGCCGGCGCATATACTTTTCCGCATAATTGACGACCAGGCCATTCTTACATTTGACAACCGTGGCCTCAACCACGCGGTTTTTCCCCGGGATGTCATAGCTGATTTCGCAATAGTCCTGTCCGCCGAACGACGCGAGAAAAAAGATTTCCTGCCGGTTTTGCGGGATAATCACTTTCGAGGCGGCATTTAATATTTCTTTAACTTCAGGCAAGATATTCCAATTGGACCATATTCGTTGCATGTCAAGCTCCATAAAAAAACCATAAAAAAACCAACATACATCTTAATGTTGGTTGGATGAACTTTGAGAGTATATAATAAGAATCTTATTGAATCAAGTTCTTACTGATTTTTTGTCATCTACAAATTAAAAGTGGACACTTTTTAACGAATCTTTGATTTAAAAGTGGACACCTGAATTGGTCTAGAAATAGGCCATACTTGGAAGAAACGAAAGGATTCCAAGATGGCTGCCCAAATC
>Ga0209515_10005116_pt1 | contig 17217 bp, 15 predicted proteins | sample Subgroupgradi54m_FD_187454 | JGI IMG/M metagenome (GOLD analysis project Ga0209515, IMG submission 187454) | Subsurface groundwater microbial communities from S. Glens Falls, New York, USA - GMW60B uncontaminated upgradient, 5.4 m (SPAdes)... ...
TATGTGGCGGGCGGGGTTGTTGATGTTTTTTTATGCGCTTGGGAATTTAGTGCCGTTATTTTTGTTGTCGTTTTTTTATGATAAATTTAAATTATCTGAGAGCAGGTTCATTAAAGGACGAATGATTGCGTTTAACGCTTTTGGGAAAGTGCGAGAGGTTCATTCTACCAATTTGATTTCAGGGTTGTTGTTTTTATTGATTGGGTTGATCATTATATTTTTTGAAGGGACTGGTGTATTGAATACGTGGGATTTACTTGGGACGAAGCAGTATTTTTATAGTTTACAGAATTTGTTGATGACGTGGGAGTATGCTCATTTAGTTGGGGGGGTTTTGTTGGGGTTGTTTGTGTTGGTGCTGTGGTATTTTGTGTGGAAGGAGTGGGGGAAGGTATAAAGTTTGTTTTCAAGGGGATATTTGTTTTCTAGAAAAAGCCATGGGAAAACTAATTTTCCGGGGGTTCCTGTGGAACCCACTGGTCACTGGACAGGTGCGGATAGGGTTTATATAGGGGTTCTGTCAAGAAATAATTATGGATGTAGCTATACGTACAGATAACATCAAAAGTAGGATTTATACTTTGAGAGGGATGCAAGTAATGTTAGATGAGGATCTTGCAGAATTGTATACTGTTGAAACAAGGGTGTTAAATCAAGCAGTTAAGAGAAATAGTGAACGTTTTCCTCAGCATTTTATGTTTCAATTAACTGAGGATGAGTTTAAAATCTTGAAGTCACAATTTATGACTTCAAGTGAGAAATCTTTAAGATCACAAATTGTGACCTTAAACGTAGGGCGAGGTCAGCATCGAAAGTATTTACCTTTTGCTTTTACCGAGCAGGGCGTAGCTATGCTCTCAGGAGTCTTAAAAAGTGATACTGCCGTTAAGGTAAGTATCAACATAATGGATGCTTTTGTTGTGATGCGGAAGTTTATTTCCTCTAACGCTCAAATATTCCAACGATTAGATGTGGTTGAGCAAAAACAAATAGAATATGATCAAAAGTTTGAAGAAGTATTTGATGCGATTCAAAATAAAGATATAAAGCCGGAAAAAGGAATATTTTATGATGGGCAGATATTCGATGCGTATAAATTCGTTTCAGATCTGATTAGAAGTGCTCATAAATCTATTATTTTGATTGATAATTATGTGGATGATTCGGTTTTAACATTATTGAGTAAAAGAAATAAAGATGTTCGCGTTATAATCTTCACCAAAGAGATATCTAAACAATTAGCACTCGATCTTACGAAATATAATTCACAGTATCCTGCCATTGAGATTCGGGAATTTAGAGAGGCGCATGATAGGTTTCTGATTATTGATGATACTAAAATATATCATTTTGGCGCATCGTTAAAAGATTTAGGCAAGAAATGGTTTGCGTTTTCCACATTTGATAAAGAAGTGTTTACGCTGCGTGATAGATTAGGGTTGAAGTGAGCTAGTTGAACTAAAAATAGTGCGGACCATCTTGTCGGAGCTGCCAAAATGGTACACTTTATTCGTATCTTGTTTATTTGTTTTCACTAAGGAGGGGGTAGTTAAATTTATAAAGTTGGTATGATCCTTTGCTTTTAATTTAATAATTTAAAAAAGAAGGTGTATTGATATGAAATTCAAACAAATATTATTTTTATTAGTATTGTTAAGCGCACTTATTGTGGCTGCGGGTTGTTCTAAGCCGCTTGCGGGGCAGGCGGTTGCGGGGTTTTCTGATAACGGATGTGTGCAAGGTGAATGGTTTTATGAAGTGAATGGGCAGGTTATTGGTGAAGGACGTGGCGGGTTTATAGGATGTACTGAGTATGCTAGTGAGAACCAACCGTGGTGTGCTTTAACAACGGTTGAAAAAGATGGTAAGCAAGTGTATGTTTCTGGTGGTCAGATGGATATTGATTGGAAGTATTGTTCGAAAGAGGAAGTGGCGCAGGAAGAAGTACAAGAGGAAGCGTTGGCTGGACAGGCAAGTGAGAGATCACAGAGAGGCGGAAGAGATAGTACTGAAGAACAAGGAAGTTCTGAAGAAGAGATGGCTGCAGAGGGTACAGGGTATGGAGGGAATGAACCGGTACCGTGTAGTGATTCTGATGGGGGAAAAGATTTCTTAATCAAAGGAACGCTTACTAATCCGGATGGAGAAGTGTATGAAGATTTTTGCAGTTGGGGAGATGTAACGAGTGCGGGCGCAGGTGTAAAGAAAGATTCATCTGAGTATGTGTATGAGTATTATTGTATGGATTCTGGAAAAGCTGGTACAGTGATTGAGAAGTGTTCGGGTGGATGTAAGGATGGGAAAGGAAGTGGGGTGTGTGGTGGAGGGGGTAAATCAGCATCAGCAAGTTATATAAATAGTTGGAAAGTGGAAACGTCTTCCAACAAATTAGAATTGGCTAATAGTAATACCACCTCTAGTTCTATAAATGGTGAAGAAGTACGAGATATTGTAGCATTTGTCGGTAAAAAAGAAATATCTGAGTTAGGTGATGGTACATGGTTTACTAATGAACAAAAATATGGGTATAAACAATATTTGTTTTTTGATCAAGTGCCAGGAACTACCAGAAGTAGGATTGTCAAGTATGTGGAAAATGATAATGATGAAGTGGGAGATCATTTTTATATTGGAAATGCAAAACAGATTGCGCGGTATAAATTGGAGTTTGATACCTCTGCGAAGTCTGATATAACGGATGAGTTTGGTAGTGCAGATGCCAAGGGTAAATATTTATATGATTTTGAAAATACCGAACTAACATTGTTTGGGAAGAAGTATACTGTTGTGCAAGCAACAAGACCCGCTACGAATCCAATGGATAGTATTAAATTAGTATTAATGCAAGGCGCTGCGAAGGATACAATTCTTGAATCTGAAACAAAGAGTTATACTGTTGGTGATAAGTCATACGAAGTAACATTAAGTTATATCAGTCCTAGCGAAGCAAAGTTTATCATTAATGGCGAAGCGACTATGAAGTTAAAAATAGGGGAAACCTATGTGCTTAAAGATAAAAGTCAAGTAGTAGTCAGTGAGATTTTATATCAAGCTTATGCAGGAGGTGTACACGCTGCTACCTTCTTTGTCGGACCACAGATTATGGAACTTCGAGATGATAATGTTGCTGATAAGAAAGGAAGCTACAATGTAAAAGTTGATTCCGAGAATATTGATGGAACTACTGTTATTATCACTGGATCTGATAGTTTTGATCCTTTAATTAAAACGCTCTCTTCCGCTGGTGATTTTTCAATTAACACCATCGAAGTTAACATGGTTGCAGATGATGATATATTTGTCGGAGCGGGTTCCAAGTTAAGTGATAGCATTGCTGCAAGTGGTGGAGAAAAAGAGATTCTCTTTACGAACAATTGGGATTTTGAGTATAAAGGGCTGGCGGAGCAAAAGACGCATGAGATTACGTTGAAACCGTTGAAACCTGAAGATAAAACAAATTATGTGTTAACGTTGTTTGAGGGTAATGATTATATACAATATGCGGTGGCACAATCAGCTGGTGATTGGTCAGGGTTAGTGTTACTTTCCGGACTTCCAAATGAATTGAGTGATAGTTACGGTTCGAAATGGACTATTACGGATAAAACTAAAACAAGCGGTACAATTGTACTAACTCAAACAACCCCTAATTCGGATGATTACGATAATGTGAAGCCGTCTGATATTGTGATCACTATTTCTGCTTTGAATAAAGAAGTTCGAGCGAAATTGGAAGGGCCAATTGGGCCAAATGCAGGTATGGTTTTACTTACTCCAGATGGGAAGACGGATGTGAGTCATGGATATACTTCAATGGGAACGTTTGTGACATATACACAACCTGCAGATGATCCGCAGGAGGTAACATTACTGTATCCTGAAAAACAGAAGTTACCACAGTTGTATATTGTGAGCGGTAAGAAATAATTTTTAATTTTTTTTCTCTTTTTCATATTATCAACGAAAGATATATAAATACATAACCTTTGTTAATGGTATTATGAACAAGATACCTCTGCAAGTGAAATTGAAGCGAGAAACACATCGTCGTATAGCGTCTGCGCAGGATCTGATTGTGCGAGAGGTATATGCGGTGTTTGAACGAGCAGTGCTCCATGGGGGAACGGCGATTTGGAGATGTTATAGTGGAAAGAGGTTTTCAGAAGATTTAGATTTTTATTTGCCAAAAGATACAGAGAAAATTGAGGAGGTGTTTAGACGTTTGCAGAATATCGGTTTTCGTTTACTCAAAAAAAAGATTGGAGAGAATAGCATCTATTCGGAATTGGAATTAGAGAGGACAGCGGTACGGTTTGAAGCGACGTTTCAAAAAATATCAGGGGTACTTTGCGATTATGAATTGTCGAACGGTAATTTTGTAGCTATTTATAGTTTGACCAAAGAGCAGTTTTTAGAGGAAAAAGTGCAGACGTATCTTAAACGATATAAAGTTCGTGATTTATGGGATATTTTCTTTTTACTGCAAGGGGTTGAGAATCCGCGTGCTATTTTAGGATTACAACAATTGATTACACATTATAAAAAACCAGTTGACGAGCCGGATTTAAAAGTTATACTGCTCGAAGGTATTGTGCCAACGGCTGAAGAGATGAGAGGATATATTATACGCAAATGGGAAAACAAATACATCTAACAAAAGTGTTAAAGCTACTTGAGAAAAGTCCAGTGGTGGATTTCAAATCTATTGTTAGGATAGTGGGTAAAGAGAGCTATGCCAAACTGTTAGTGTCTAATTTATTGAAGAAAAATGTGCTTAAGAAAATTGGAAAAGGGATGTATACGATACATGAAGAGAGTTCGCTTTCTGTGTTTGTGTATACGCCGAGCTATTTAGGTTTACAGAGCGCGTTGAGTTATCATGGGTTGTGGGAGCAAGAGACGATACCAATTGTGCTTACGACGCGGAAAGTGCGGCGCGGTGTGAGAATGGTGTTAGGGAGTAATATTATGGTGAGAAATATCGATACACGATTCTTTTTTGGATTTGAGTATGTGTTAGATGGCAAGTTTTATGTGCCGTATTCTGATATTGAAAAAACGGCGATTGATATGGTGGTGTTTAAGGTTAAGATGGATGCGGTGTTATGTAAAGTGATTCGAAAAAGGATTGATAAAGTTAAGTTTGAGACGTATTTGAATCGCTATCCTCGAAAGCTGCAGGAGTTGGTGAAGAAGAAGTTTTTTTTTAACTGATTATTTGAAATCTTTTCTCTTTATTTATACTCCACTTTATAATATACAATAAAGCATTCTTTGAAGTCGGTTACGGTGCAGTATTTATGGAGGTTTTCTTTTATTTTGTCAGTAGTTAAGACTTCGGGTATTTGCACGTCAAAGGCGACTTTCTGATAGACCATTTTACGTAAGAAGTTGCTTCTATAACTGACTTGGGCGAGGTCTTGTTTGACGTCTTTATCAGGGTCGATGATAATTTTGCCTTTGATTCTGTCGATTAATACTTGGAATTCGATGCCGCGAAGGTCGCAGTTAAATAAGACGGATGGGATGAGGTAGGTGGTTATTTTTTGAATTGGTTTATCGGCCATCATGCGGATTTCTTGCACGGTGATTTGAGGGAGGATGACTGGCAGAATTCCTTGTTGGGCGTAGTTTTTGTTTTCTTGAACTATATCTTTGTGATATTCGTCGGGGTTGGTTGGGAGTGGAGTGTTAGTTGTTTTTTTTGGTGTGGTTGTTATAGTATTGGTTGTGGTTTCATAGTTAGTTTCTTGTGTGTTTGAGATGGGGTTGGTTGGTTGGGAGAGCATATCCACTGCATGACCGCCGTGTTTGCTTTTTCTTGGGCGGATGTTGACTACTAATGGACGGTCGACGAAGCCACACAGAAGAGCGGAGCCGATGGAGAGGTTTTGGATTTCTTGTTCGGTTTCGGCGGTGATGCCTTCAATGGAGCCGACTAACGAGCGTAAGTCATTAGGGTTGGTTACTTTCATTATTAATTGAGTACTGCATTGAGCGAGGATGGTTTTTTGGACTAAGGCAGGACGTTGGGAGACGACACAGAGCCCGAGGCCGAATTTTCTTCCCTCAGAAGAAATGAGACGGATGATGTCAAGACTTTTGGCTTTGCCAAAGCCTTTTTCAGGGCAGAAGTTGTGGGCTTCTTCGATGATGCAAAAGAAGGGAGGAATTTTTTCTTGTTTACGTGCAAGAAAGACGTCTTTCAATAATTTGTAGACAATCACGTCTTGGACTTCTGGGGTGATACCTTTGAGGTTGATGATGGTGCATTTGCCGGGTTTGACTAATTCTTGCAATGGTGTGGGCGAAGGGGAGAAGATTTTGAGGTCGCGTAGATACATAATGGTGTCGATAATGGCCCATTTGGCGGAGGAGTTGAGTTGTTCTAAGCCAAGAAGAATGTTGTCGAAGTTGATTTCTTCCATATCTTTGATGACGGAAAAGAGCATAGCTTCTTGGGTGGAGGTGAGTTGGAGGGGAAGCAGTTTCATCAATTCATAACTGTTCATTTTTTCGTTTAATTTTAATGGGCGGACGTCTTGTTTGAGGTTCATGTCACCATATTCTTGGATTTGGGCGCTGTAGCCTTTGGGTTTGAGGTTCCACTGGGTGAGGGTTTCATTTTCTTCAGTTGGGTGTTTCATGGCGGCATATTCACCATGCGGGTCGATGATGATTAACGGGACATTTTTTTCGAGAATTTCTTCGACTAAAACGCCGACGGCGTAACTTTTTCCGGCACCAGATTTTGCTAATACGCAGAGGTGTTTGGTGAGGATTTTTTGCAGATCGAGGTTGATGGGGATATTTTTTCCTTCGAGATTGCCAAGAAAGCCACCTTCTGATTGCAGTTCGATGATGCGTTTGATGAAAGAGTCTTCTGCTTCTAATATTTCGGTGTTGAGAGAGAAAGGGGTGCGGATACCTTTGATGCGATTGTCGATGTCTTTATAGCCGATGACGTTACAGCGGGCGAGGAGTTGTTCTTGGGTGCGTTCGAGTTCCATAACTTGGGCGAGGACGACGCCGTAGTCGGGGTGATGGACTTGGATAAATTGGAATTTTCTGGTTTTTGAACTGGTGACATTGAATTGGAATTGAGTGGTACTTACTTTTCCGGTTATTCTGCCAAGGATCATGACTTTCTGTTACGAGAACTTGTTTATTAAAGTTTAGGAAGCGAAAAATGAGTTAAAAATACTATTTTTTCTCTTACCAAAATATAATTAATTGCATACGATATAATGTGTGACCGGTCCAGATGACGAGGAAGAGGTAGAAGAGGGAAAAGAAGCGGTTGAGGGGGAAGTAGGCGGAGAGCCAGTGGTGTTGTTTTTGATGTTTTGTTCCTTGGGTCCAGCTCATAAATAGGTAAATAATAGTGTCGATGAAGAATAGGTACCATAAGATGCCTTCAGTGTAAAAGTTCATGGGATATTTTTATTTTTAGGGGATTGGTTAAAAATGTTTTGTTGATTTTATTATTTGTGTTATAGAGGGGTTATTCAAATTCTTTTATATATTTTTCAGGTATTTTACAATAGTTTCTTCGTTGAATGGTTGGCTGAAATAGGCGAAGTCAAATTCTTTTCTCGTCAATTGTTCATAGATTTCGATATATCTTGCGGCAGTTTCTATTATTTGAGTGTCGGTTAACGAAGGAGGGTTTCCAGATCTTCCATCATATCCTTGTTCTAATAATACATCGCGTACGACTTGTTTTGACCATTCTTTTATTTTTAATTCTGGACGTTGTTGGAGTAAAGCGGTGACGGTTGAATATTTTCCGATTTGCATTTCAGCTTGAATTTGTGGAAATTTGGTTTGCCATTCAGTTTGTTCTACATAACGAGAAGAGTCAGGGGTGTGGACTTCGTCGATTAAGAAGAGTTTTTGATCTGGATCGTTTGGGTAGATACCAAATTCATATTTGGTGTCAAGAAGTAATAATCCTTTTTCTTTGGCTTTTTCTGCTCCGCTGTGGTATAATTTTTGACAAATTTTCTGAATTTTTTGAGCATACTCTAGACAATTATTTCCATTAAGATTTAATCGAGTATGTAATATTCTCACCATCTCTGGGAATACAATATCTTCATCATGTCCTTTTTCGGCTTTAGTAGTAGGTGTAAATAATGGTTTTGGGAGTTGTTGATAGCGTAATAGTTCTTCTTGTAAAAAGTTACCACTTTTTTCTCTTTTTCCAGCTTCGTATTCATTTGCCATACTACCCCAAAGATAGCCACGCATAACACATTCTATGCCTACATTTTGCAATTTTCTTTGGATAACGATACGAGGATGAGGAGAAAAAAGAATGGCGGTATCAACGATATTTTCCAATTGATGAAAAGAGTGTTCGGCGATAGCATTTAATACTACTCCTTTGAAAGGGATTGCGCGATCGAGAATGACATCGAAAGCGGATACTCTATCAGAGGTAATCATTGCTAGTACTTCGCCATATTTTTTTGTGTTTATAGTGTAGCTGGTACGTACTTTTCCACGAATACCTGTTCCTAATCCTAAGAGTTCTGGTTCGGGCAGCACATTTTCAAGATAGTTTGCGACAGTTTGACGAATGATTTGTGCTCGATTATCCATTATTCTTTTTAGAATTTTGTTATTTAAAAGAATTCAGCGTTTTTAACATATAGGTTATAGGGGGGTTTGGTTAACTATCTCATAATACTTCAATCCCCTCTAAGAATGACTTTGAATATAGCAATAAAATAGGGTTATTCAAAGTCCTCTATATTTTATTCTTCAGTTTCTTCTAAAATTATTTTTTTGGTAAATGCACCTTTTTCTTCTCGTTTCTGTTGTTGTGCTGCTATTACTTGTTCAATAGTCCACTTTTTTTGTTCGAGAATTGCGGTAATCACTTCAAAGATATCGGCCATTTCTTCGATGGATTCAGATTCGTTAAATTCGTTTACTTCTTCTTGTAATTTTTCTTTTAATTTTTGGTGGTATTCTGTTTCATCGGCGTGATGAGTGGTGGTGTGGATGTTTTTTTTATGAAGATTTTCTGGTATTTTATCTCTTACTAATTTATTATGGATCATTTGTTTCTTAAATTTTAAAAGATATAAAAAATGTATGTTTGATAATTAGTGATTCTCTTTTAATCATTATCCACTCTTGGTGCGAGAATGAAGCTCATTAATAGGCGGTCGGTGACTTTATATTCTAACTTTAAAGGATAGTCAGAATTAAATTGTAAAGTTACTTTGTCGGATAATTTGCCGGCGTTGACCATCTTTTTTAAGTATTCAATGGAATATTTGGCTTTATATTTATCATCGCCGGTGGCTTTAATGGTGGTGACGTCGTCAGGTTTGATTTCGATTAATGCTTTGGATAAATCACCTTCGGCTTTGATGAGGAAGAGACTTTTTTCACCTAAGAAGGTAACGGATTCGGCAACGACGCTGACGTCTTCGATTGCTTCAGCTAAGACGCTGGAATTGGTTTCGATGGTTAAAGAAAAGTTTAATTCGGGTACGCGTTGTTCTTTGTCATCTAGTTCTAATGTGGGAATGGAAAAAGAGCGAATAGTATTACTGCGCATTTGGATGGTTAATTTATTGTCATCGGTTGTTTCAAGACTTAAGATGTCATCGCTTTTGGTACGTCGTAAGATTTGTTTTAAGCTGTTTAGATTGATACCGATCGTTTCAGGGGCTTTTACTTCATACGATGTGAATGAACTGCTTAATAGTTTGAAGATGATCATGGCGACGTTGGCGGGGTCCATGGCAACGAGTTCTAAGCCTTCGGGTTTTACTTTGAATTTTGCCTCAGTAACTAGGTCAGAAATAATTGAAATGGTATCTTTAAAATATTTTGGCTCTGCTAACACTACTTTCATGTTGTTTACCCCCTAGAAAGTTTAGCGAAGAGTGGTTTATAAAGATTGTTGTAGTGGAAGGTATGTTTTAAAATACCTAACTCTCCTCTGTTGTTGAGCTATTTATTCGATCTTCAATCTCTTCCCATCACTCATGATATGGACGTTCTTAAAGCCTAATTGGGTGGCGAGTTCTTGCATCATGATAGCTTTGTCTGGTCCGGCATGTGCAGGGATGATATGTTTTGGCCGTACTAATTCTAACAAATCACGATGGTCTTCACGTGCGGCGTGGCCGGAGACGTGGACGTCGGTGAATAGGCGCACGTTCTTTGCCCGCAATTCACTATCTAATTTCTCACGGTTGCGTTTATTAACTTCAACGGGAATAACTGAACAGCTAAAAATGACCATGTCTCCTTCGTTGAATTGGTAATCGAAGTCACCGCGGACCATTCTTGAGAGGATGGCTTTTGGTTCGCCTTGATGACCGGTACAGACGATGACGTATTTTTCTTTTCCTTCTTTTTGGATTTTGGCAAATAATTTTTCGACGCGATCACGCTGGCGGACAAATTCGACTTCTTTGCCGAATTCTACAATTCCTACGCGTTGTGCGGCAAGTACATATTTAGCGATAGATCGGCCAACTAAGACGACTTTACGATTTAATTTGTGGCCGTTTTCAACGATACTTTTTAAGCGGGCGATGTGACTGCTAAAAGTGGTTACAATGATGGATTTGCCTTTGGATTGAACACCAAACATGACGTCGCGCAGCATTTGTTTGGCAACGCCTTCAGAGGGCATTTTACGGTGTTCGTGGGCATATAAACATTCTACTATCAAGACATCGACACCTTCTTTTCCAATTTCGGCTAAGCGTTCTAAATTTGGTTTTTTGCCAAGAGTTGGATGCATGTCAAATTTGTAGTCGTTGGCGTACATTACTTTTCCAGCGGGTGTGTGTAAGACGACGATGGCAGTGTGAGGAATGGAATGGGTCACAGAGACAAATTCTGCGGTAATGTTTTTTGATAATTGAAAAGTACCATTAAGAGGAACGGCGGTGATTTTATTTGTGACTTGTATCTGCTCATCGGCGGTAATTGTTCGTAGTACTTCAGCAGTATATGGTGTGCAGACGACTTGTGCTTTGGGAAATAATTTTAATGAGAAAGGCATGGCACCGATGTGGTCTAAATGAGCGTGACTTGGAACTATAGCAATTACTTTGTCTTTCCATTCTTTTAATGCTTTATAGTCTGGTACGGCTTCTACTTTTAAGAGTTCTTCATAGGTTTTACTGCCGACATCTTCACGATCTTCACTATAACTGACATATTTCTCCATATTTAAACCCATATCGAGAATTACGACTTCTTCACCGATTTTCACGGCGACGGAATTTCCACCAACGTGAGAAAAACCACCAATTGTACATATTTCTATTGTCATTTTACTAGGAAGATTATGTTGTACTTTAAAAAGCTTACAGTTTTTTGAACTCTCTTTTGTGGGGGAGTGGTTTGGATGTATTTTCGACTGAAAAATAAACTATAGAAGGGTTTGATTAACCATATAAATTTACTTCAACCCTCTCTAAGAATGACTTTGAGGAACCCCGAAAAGGGGGTTAATCAAAGTCCTCTATAATTCTTTAGGCGAAAACTATTTAAAGCGTTTCTGTTGTAATACGCTTAGCGGGGTTATTGTTTATGGCAGGTATTGAAAATTTTTTATTAGGTTTAATAGAACGTATTCATCAAGTTCCTTATTTGGAAAATAAATTTATGGCTGCGGTAGTGATACTTGTTGCGACGGGCATTCTTGCTCAAGTGGTACTCTTGTTATTTAGTTTATATCTCAAAAAAGTGGCAGGTAAGACGGAAACAATAATTGATGATTTGATTTTTGATAAAACTAAGAAACCAATTTTCTTTTTAATTTTAGTATATGGGTTGAAGATAGCGTTACTTGATTTAGGTTGGTTAGGGTTATTGTCAAAGATTGTTGATTCATTGACGGCGATTATATTTGTGTTTATTTTATTGCGTGTGTTTGATATTATCATTGAAAGTTGGGGGCAAACGTTTGCGAAAACAACAGATACACAATTAGATGATGTCTTATTACCTTTGTTTCATAAAATTGGAAAAGTGGTGTTTACACTTATTTCGTTGATGTGGCTGCTTCATATTTGGGGAGTTGATATTACACCTTATTTAGCAGGAGTGGGTATTAGTGGAATTGTATTAGGGTTAGCGTTACAAGATTCGCTTAAGAATATTTTAGGCGGAATTAATTTGATGCTGGATAAGACCTATCAAATAGGGGATAAAATTAAGTTAGAGAGTGGGGAAGTGGGGAAAATTCATGATATAGGTTTACGTACGACAAAATTGGTCACTTTTGATAATGAGGTAGTGTATGTACCTAATGGGTATTTAGCCAATTCTCGGGTGATGAATTTTACGCATCCGGATACGAAAGTACGAGGGAAAGTGGAGTTTATGGTGGGGTATGGCGTGGATGTTGAGAAAGTGAAAAAAGTAATCCATGATACGATTGTAAAGCAAGTTAAAGAGTTAGCGAAAGGGAAAGAAGTGACGGTACAATTTTACGAAATGGGTGATTTTGGATTGAAGTTTCGAGTTTTTTTTTGGACGGAGCATTGGGACAAAGAGGCAGGAGTTAAAATGGCGATTACGGAGCTGATTTATAATACTTTGAATAAAGCGAAGATTGAGATTCCGTATCCGACGCAAGTTGTTTATGTGAAGAAATAGATACTTTGTTATGGAAATTCTTTTATAGTTTGGGTTGTGAGGGTTTTTTATGTTTGAAGGTCTGTTAGAGAAAATATTTGGGTCAAAAAAAAAATTTACGTTAAAGGCTGTGGTTGAGGGGAGAGGGAGTTTGAAAGAGTATTGGGCTTGTGTTGGCAAAGATGAGAGTGTCAGTGTTTCTTTGGAACAAGCTTTGGATATAGCGCGGGCGTTTGTTACAGAAAAAAATATTACGGTTCCGGTTTCATATGAAGGACGTTTGATAAATAATCACAGTGTAGATGTGCATACTTGCCAAGAGAAGAATTTCTTTTCGCGATATGTGGGTTTTCGTCAGAGGTGTGAGTTAATTAGAGACTTTGGTGAGCGATTTGATAAAGTACCTGTAATTTTATCTTATTCTTTCCCAGGTGATTATCAAGTGAGTCTTACTTTTTCAGAGGGTGCTGAAGCGCATACTGAAAATATTTATATTGATTCGCAGAATGGTAAAATTAGAACGTGTGGGTATTTTGGTGGAAAGGAAAGTGAGATTACAGCGGATTATGTGGCAAAACGATTAGCTCATGAACGGCAGTATTATGTGTTGATGTATGTGAAAGACGGTCAAATTGCTGATGGTGTTCTTGGTAGTCTTAAAGAAAAAGAAGGGGTTGAGGCGATTCATTATGGTCCACGAGAGTTGATTGAAAATGATTTTGCGGATGCGGCATTTTCACGTCTACGTGAAGGATGTGAAAATTACAGATCTCCTTTATTCGATAAAGTTAAAACGTGGAAGAAGTAATATTTTTGCCAAAGTTATTTAAACTGTTGAGTTCTCTCTAAATTAGAGGTGTGGATGTCATTTAAAATTATATTTTTATTTGGATTATTAGTTTTGTTTCTGATGATTGTAGGATGTGGTGTACAACCTGGAAAGACTATTGTGGGAGAAGCGGTTAGCGTGGGGGGGAGTGGGAAAGAGTATACTATCAGTTCTTCTGCAAGTGAATTACCTTCACAAACTATAATGGTGTCTCCTGATTCTCAGAATAAAGATGGTAGAGCACAGATCTTAGTCGAAAAAAAAATTGCGGCTCCCTACTATCTTTGTAAAAGTTGGAATATGGATACATATATGGGGGCCAATCTCAATGCTAAATCTGCGTATGGAACTACTTATTTGATGGCAACGCGTATACCTATTTGCGAAAAAGCGTATTATTGGAAGATAAATGCCGCTGATTTTACAACAGCATCTATTCAACTTGTTCAGACAGGAGAGTATCTTTGTGCGACGAAAGGAGATGATAGTGTTGTTACGCTTAAACATAGTTGCAAGAGTCCGTGGAAAGGGTGGGATTTATCAGAACCAGGACATATAAAACTGTCTTCTGATTCTTCTATGTATCTTTGTACTGGAAAAATTACCCCTAAAGAAAAAAAGGAGTCTACTTCTTCTCAATTTATTCCTTCACCTATCCCTCCAAATCCTTTAGATCTTATTAAATCAGCTTCCAAATCAGTTATACCTTCCAATGAAGGTTCCTTGATTGTAGGTCTTTGTACAAAAGGGGTACAGCCTCAGGGTGACATTAATACATTGTCGTTTGAGGATATTTATAATTTTCATATTGTTACGAGCGAGGGAGTTAATCTGTGGCAGGCAGATACTTTCAATGAGGCAGTGGAAGCTTCGGGAGTGACGGGGATGAGTTGTGCTGGACAAGAGAATGAAAAATACTCCGAATCTTTATTTCAAACTCATGTGTGTAAGAAATATATCAGTGATGGTTTTAACAGGTTACTCTGGACGCCTATTGTGGCAACAACACAGGAAGAGGCGCATATATTTAGTGATGTGATTACGGGTGAAAAATGCTCTCTGGAAAATAAGATTAATTTTGTTGGGAAATTTCCAACACATATTTGTGCGGGGGGAAAATGGCAGAGTCTTGAATCTTTTCAAGTGCAAATAAATCCGGCAGATGATTTGGTTACAATAAAAAATGAATGTGTAGAGGAATGGAATTTTGCGAAAGGAGAGAATGTATTTTCTGGGCCATACTCTGGGTGTGATCCTCAAAGTTTGAATAATGGTAAATATTGGTGTCCGATAAAAGCGGTGTATGTGGTAGGGGATATGTATGGGACGGGATGGGCTCAATGCGCTGGCTATAATTCTAATGGGGAAGAGTGTGTTAAAGGGCCATGGTATTATTCTGATGGTAAAACACATAGCGGGCCTTATTATGGTTGTAATGATATTGGTAATAAAATGGGATTATGGTGTCCTACACAAATATCGTATGTTCAGGGGGATAAATTAGGCACAACAAGGAAAGAATGTGAGTTGAAAACATGTCCGAGTGGCGTTACTTGCGAAGGTAAGAAAGTTGAGGGAAAAGTAGGAGACAAATCTGTTTGCGGTGCTGATTCTCAGGAGTGGACATGTACCAATTCTGGTTGGAAACAAACAAGTGTTACGAATTGTCAATGTCCAACTGAAAAATTTCTCTGTGATGATGAGGTAGATAACGACAAAGATGGTACAATTGATTGTGCAGATACTGATTGTACACGGAATAAAAAGTGTAAATCTGTTAATAGGGTTAGTGCACGGTGATTATATTGTTTTTTTTGTGGTTTTGATGTATTTTCTCTAGACTAAAAAGGCTTATAAACTGGTACTTCGCTGATGATATGTATGGAATCATCTATCTGGACAGAGAAGTATCGCCCAAGCAGGTTTGAGGAGATTAAAGGGCAAAAAGAGATTGTGGAGAAGATTGCGGCGTTTGTTCGTTCGGGGAATATGCCACATTTGTTATTTTCTGGTCCGGCCGGTGTGGGGAAGACGACGTTGTCGCTTGTGATTGCGAAGCAGTTGTTTGGCGAGCATTGGCGAGAGAATACATTAGAGTTAAATGCGTCAGATGAACGTGGGATTGATGTTGTGCGGGTGAAAGTGAAGGATTTTGCGCGGACAAAAGCTATAGGTAATGTGCCGTTTAAATTAATTTATTTGGATGAGAGTGATGCGTTGACGCGAGAGGCACAGCAGGCTCTTCGTCGGACGATGGAGAATTATACGAAGACGACGCGATTTATTTTATCATGTAATTATAGTTCTAAAATTATTGATCCGATACAATCCCGATGTGCGGTGTTTAGGTTTAAGCCGCTTTCTGAGGAAGAGGTTGGGAAAGTGATTGATAATGTTGCGAAGGGGGAAGGGTTGAATGTTTCGGCGGATGCGAGACGGGCGTTGTTTGAAGTGTGTGAAGGAGATTGTCGACGATTAGAGAATATTATGCAGAGTTGTGCTATTTTGAAAAATGAAGTGACGGTGGAGTTAGTGTATTCTATGGCGTCGGTTGCTAAGCCTAAAGAGGTTAATGAGGTTTTAACACTTGCGGCTTTGGGTAAGTTTATTGATTCTCGCAAGAAGTTGCTTTCTCTTATGTTGGATTATGGACTGTCGGGTATTGATGTAATTAAGCAGATTCAAAAAGAGATTTGGAATTTGAAGCTTGAGGACCGCAAAAAAGTGGAATTGGTTGATAAGTGCGGAGATATTGAATTTCGGATGACGGAAGGTTCGGATGAATATGTGCAATTAGAGAGTTTTTTGGCGTTTGTGATGCTGGTTGGGACGCGATAGTATTTCTGGGTGCAATTATGAAAGTTGAGCAGACGTCGTTTGTATTTGAGGGGAAACGGATTGGATGGTTTTTGTATGTGCCTGCTGGAAAAAAAAGCGAGAAGTTTCCTGCAGTTATTCTTGTGCATGGGTTTTCTGGCGGGACGCATGAAGTGAAGAACAAATATATGTGTGAGCAGTTGGCTCGTTCTGGTATGGTTGCGTTTATGTTTGATTTTTATGATGAGCCAAATGGTTTGAGTGATTTACCTATTGAAGAGATGAGTGTGTCGCTGCAGTTACGTGTTGTGCGTGCGGCGGTTGATTATGTTGCGGGGTTACGATTTGTGGATGCTCATCGAATAGGGTTGATGGGGCATTCGTTAGGCGGAATGACGGTGTTGTTGTATACACCGATGGATGCTCGGGTGAAAGCGTTAGTTGTGCAGTCTGGTGTTTCTGATTTCAAAGCGTTAGTTGAGCATTGGGGTGATGTTTCCGAGTGGAAGATGCAGGGCGTGAAACATTTTACGCGAAGTTGGGGAGAGATGGATATTAAATATTCATTAGTTGAGGATGGACTGCAAAATGATGTGTATAAGATGGCACGCAAGATTACTTGTCCTGTGCTGGTGTTTCATGGAGATAAAGATGAGTCTGTACGGTTGGAGGAGAGTGAGAAGTTGATGCATAGTTTAAAGCGAACAGATGAGTTTGTAGTGTTGAAAGGTTCGGGGCATACATATAAAGAAGCGGGGATGAAGGAGAAAGTGACGGCGTTGTTGGTTGGGTTTATGAAGAAGAAGTTATGACTTGATTTATGCGCTGATTTCTATCTCTTTACTTTGTTCTGATACAATGAGTCGTTTTTTAAATTCGGGATAGTCTTTTACTCCAACAGATGCGCCAGATGCAGGAGCATGACCGCCGGCGTTGCCGTTGAGGGA
>Ga0209515_10005118_pt1 | contig 17215 bp, 16 predicted proteins | sample Subgroupgradi54m_FD_187454 | JGI IMG/M metagenome (GOLD analysis project Ga0209515, IMG submission 187454) | Subsurface groundwater microbial communities from S. Glens Falls, New York, USA - GMW60B uncontaminated upgradient, 5.4 m (SPAdes)... ...
CATCACGTTGAGTGCGTCTTAGTGGGAGGTTACGCAGCCGTAATGCACGGCTCACCGACAGTCACGAGTGACTTAGACGTGTGCTTTCATTTTCATCCTGAAAATATTCGAAAACTGTTTAAGGCTCTCGAAGGAGTTAATCCTTGTATGCGTGCAGGCTCTGGAATGATTTCTTTATTTGAATATAAGGCGGAAAGATTGGCCCAGTTCAACAATCTTTATATGAAAACGGATTTGGGCCAATTGGATTTACTGGGAAGTCTTGCAGGCATAGGTTCTTATGATGAAGTTAAAAAGCATTTTATCGAAGTGACTATTTTTGGGTTGCCGTGTCCTGTTTTGGATATTGACTCTTTAATTAAAACAAAAAAAGAAGTCGGTCGTCCTAAAGATCTTCAGGTGGTTCTTGAACTCGAAGTGATTCGAGAAAAAATGAAATAATCTTAACGATTTTTAGCAACTTTCCAAGCCCTTCCACGAAAAGTCAAAAGATGGTTCAGATTCCTTCCATACTTATTCCCCTTTTGCCCCTACCCCCGGATAGGGGCTTCCCTACCATTCTTCATTTCCGAGTCTCCATCAGACTTCCTCCGGAGCCTGCGCAGACAACCCCAACACTTCCGCAAGAAACGGAGCCTCTCGTTCCTGCGTGTTTGTTGCCCCTCCATGACCTTCTGGAGCGCACAGGAAAAATAGTTACACGTACAAATACAACCGATAAGAGGGAAGTTTGGCTCGAGTCGCTGAACAATTCCTTAAACTACCTGAGCAGGATACTGACCATCGGCGAAGGTTTGGAGATAGGACGTCTCTCTCATGATGGGAGAATCAAAATTCTGGGGGCGTTTTTGAAAGCATCACAGGTACTCACGGCGGAAGATATCAAGGTCCTCTGCTTCACTCTGGAGGCCTGCTTGTCGTGGCTTATCAGCCCACAAACCTCTCATTGGTCGGAAGATCAGATCGTTGGTGTTTGCGAAGATATTTTGAAACGCGCTGGAAGGGGGAAAATTTTTCATGGCCATTGTGAAGGGGCTTGGACCCATACCCCCGATCATCTTTTGATGTATATTCTGGGAGACAATGTCCATCTCGATTGGACGCCGGAAGAGACCTGTGCGCTTGTTCATGATCTGGCAATCGACTCCCGACCCCATAACTCCTTTGATTTTGCCAAGCTACTCTTGAGTGCTCGACTTGAAACTCAGGCTTACATTTCTCCCAAACTCATCCTGACCCTCGTAAGAAAATCTAACATGAAGAATTTTCCACTCGTTTGTAATCTCTTTAACGAAGTCTATTTGCCCCTCGCCCAGGCGTGCCCTGATGATCCTGATTTTCTTCGCGGAGCCGAAGAATTACTCTTTTTTTGTCTGGACCGTTTTTCCCTGGATCGGCAACGCATCTTAAGTGAACTTTTTTATGCCCTAAAAAAAGACCCTGAACTACGTCTCCATGTTCTGAAAGAAAAAGGGCGTGAGGAGATTATTCATTTTATAAAAATGACAAGCGGATTTTCTCTCCCGCTCTGGAATTGCTACCGTCGTGGAGAAGTACAATTTTTGGAAACAATCGCCCGTTTTTTTAGACATGTTGCCGAAGATAACCTGGAAGCCCTATGGCCCTCCATGATTCATGATGATACGGCTCACGCTTTGCTGATGGCAGCAATTCCGACAAGAGAGGCCATCATGGTTGGCGATATTCCCGAATATATCCGCGAGCGTCTTGCCTTAGGAGGGCACACGGATCATGTGCCCCAAGCATGGCGTGACTTGAATGGCAGTCCTGCCCTTACATTCTCCTTGAAAGAGAAGCTATGGGAGACACGTCATTTGGATAAGGGGCATTTGGAAGAAACAATGAATATCTACACTTCCCTGCTTCTCCAACATGCTGAAAAAATCGACAAAAGCAAACTGGTCTCAAAACTTTACGACTTTCTCATGGAACCGACCGCTGAAAGAAAAAATATTTTTTTTCGGGATCTCATCCAGTACAGGGGCCAAATAGCCAACATTGACCTGCGTGACGAAACTCTTTATGCCAAGCTCGAAATCTTTTCGGGACTTTTTTCCGACCCTGACAATGTCCCTGGCATGCTCAGAGATCTCACAGAATGCGTCTTCAAGAGTGATTCCTTTTCGTGGGACAGCCTTCAGTTACGCCTAAAAAGATCCGGCGAAAAAATTCTGCAGCCTTATCGTGTTTTTGTGCAAATCATCAAAACCCATGAGACAAACCACGCCCCAGAGCTCCAAGGACGAAGGATTCGAAGCATCCTGAGACGTTTTTCAGAGTCCGAAATCCATCAAAAACTCCTGACGCCTTCTTTTGAACTCCTCGGTGCCCCCGAGGTAATTACCGCTGTTAAAATTAAAATTAAACAAGCCTTGGAGGCTATGAATCAGGAAGATAGTCTTATTAAAGATACCGCCACACTTCACCAGGAAGTTCAGAGGAGAATATGTGGAGAAACTATGGAATGGGTGGATGCAGGAAAAAAACAATTCAGACTTACCGATGGGGGAGATTTATCCTTCCGGATTCGTGCAGTCAAGGGATTGGCCAATACCCACTGGCTTTCAAACGCGGGAATCTGCATCACCTCAGACACCTATCACTGGAACCATCCCGATTTTGTCCCTATAGCCATCGACGAGATTTTAGAGGGAGTTTTTCCATTCATTGTTGAAGGCTTTGTCGCTACTTTTAAAATAGAGGTTGATGAAAAAAAATACCTGACATTGCCGGGAATCAATCCCTCCAGCTCCGTTTTGTCACGCGTGGATCCGGAACTATTCTATGACGAGCTGATAGAAAGACTCAAACTGCTGGCAAAGGAGGAAGGCTGTGAGGGACTTCTGATTCCCAAACCGGCCACCATTCACAGCAATCGGGGAGTCATCCAAAAAATTATCCAAGGGAAAAATTACCTCAACTTCCCATTGCCGCATCCGATAAAATGGCAGACATTAGCCCCGGGCAACGCCGATTTCAGTTTTACAGAAGCCTATCTTGTGCCAATCACTTCAAATCCGTAACTTCTGGCTGCGCGAGCTAATTCTTCGTCATGAGTGGCAAACAGGAAATCAGAGCCATGTTTTTCCCGCCAAAGCATGGCGGTAGAAAGATGGATGCTATCCAGAGAGGCCAAAGGAATGGGAAGTGATTGTTCGGCACGTTCCAAAACAGCAGATGTCAGAGGAAGAAAGCCCATGTGATTCATGAGTTCATGAAATCCCGCAAGACGTTGAGATGTTTCTTCATGGGAGAGAATTTTTTTGTGATGTAATCGGTCGATGGTTCGAAGACATTCCAGACGAAGAAGGCGGCTCGAAAATCCTTGGCGTATTTTCCCCCACTCTTTAAGAGGATCGGGTTCGCCAAAAAGTTGGCGGAGAACAACAGAGCTGTCCAAATAACAATTCACCGCCTTTTTCTCTCAGCCAGCAACGTTTCAACGGCTCCGGCAAAAGGTCGGCAAGGACGAAAAGAAAGGTTGGCCAATCCTTTATACCCACCCATCGGATCGATCAGAGTTAAGGCCCCATCCTTTTCCTGATCATGAGGGATCAACTTGCCAATGGGTGTGTGCCGATCAAAAATGACGACCTCTAACCCCTGACGAACCTTGCGAAGATAAGCGCTGAGATGATTTCTGAGCTCCCCCACTTTAACTGAGATCATAGCCAAATTTAGCCATTTATAGACAAGTATGTCAATTTGTTTTTTTAGCAACCTTCGAATCCTCCGTCGTGATCGGTGTTGGGATTTTTATTTTGGAGGGAGCATAGTTTTTTGATGGTTAACCAATCGCCCATGCGGGGAGAAAATAGATTCTCTTTTGGGCATCGTATTGGAAATCCCCATTGTAGATTAAAAATCCGAATGGGGCGCTTTTTTCTTCGTGGAGGAATTGTTGCAAGTGCTTTACTTTTTTCCCGTCAATGCGGGAAGCCCAGGTGATTTCAAATGGAAAGATCGTGGGTGTTTGAGCCACCACCAAGTCGACTTCCACTTGGCCGCTCGTTTTCCAAAAATAAATTTCACTCCGTCTGGGATCGCGATCTAGCCAAATTTCCAATTCACCACGTACCCAGTTTTCAAAACGATGTCCCACGATCCCTGTCTGTTCCAAGACATTCTCGTCATAAATTCCGGTAAGATAGCTGATCAATCCATTGTTGGTAAGATAACCTTTTGGTGATTTTACCAGGCGTTTGAGAGAGCTTTGAATGAAGGGGAACACCTCATGATACATCAAAGTAGCTTCCAAGTAGCCCTTGTACTTCTTATAGGTGTCACGGGAACAACCCAGTGCTTCCACTATTTTTTTATCATTGTGAAGCGAGCCTGTTTGTTGAGCTAATAGTTGCATCATTTTTTGATAGAGTGTGAGATCCGAAAGCGTTCCAATATCCCGAATGTCTTTTTCAAGGTAAGTTTGAAGATAATTTCCTAAATAAGAAATTCTGCTTTCTTTTTCTTTGACTTTTTCTTGGGTTAGCACCTCTGGCAAACCGCCCCATATCAGCTTTTCCCTAAGGGTTTTTTGGAGGACGATCCGATGGAGGGAAATTTCGCGGAGAGTGTTTTCCAAAACTTGGGGTTGGAGAGTCTCGTTCATGTGATCCCATAAAGAGGGAAGAGAGATGTTTCCTTCTTGAAGGGCGAGGGTTTCTCTCAAACCAAATTCACGGAGATGGTGAAGTTGAATGCGTCCCGCCAGAGACTCGGCCGCCAATTGATGTAAGCTCAAAGCTCCGGATCCTGTCAGGATAAATTTAATGGAAGGAGTTCCTTTCCACCGATCATAGAGAACTTTGATTTGTTCAAACAAAGAGGGGCATTTTTGAGCTTCATCGATTGAGACAAATAGCGGAGATTGAGGCTCGATTTTTTGACGACTTTTTTCTTCGATAAGAAGAGCCAATTCCTCTCCTTCAACCCGAAGGCGTTCGGCACGAATGTCCATATTGAGCATGACCCATTTTTTGTCGAGGTTTTGGTCGATAAAACTTTGCACCAAAGTCGATTTTCCGACTCTTCTGGGGCCTAGAACTGCGCTTATATAAGGAGAGGTAAAGGAATTGAAAATAATGCTTTTATTTTGTCTATTTACATACACTTAAGCAAAAATACTATATTAATAGTAAAATTACAAGTAATTTTACTATAAGCATTCGTTGTAAGGAAGGGCATGTCTCAGAGTAGAACCCTCATCAAACCCGAAGAAATTCAAAGTCGCATCCAGTTACCCATCAGGAGGTTGATATCTTGAAGTCGCAAAATGCGGAAAAGAAGTTCCTGCCTTTTTTCTTTCAAACCAAAGAAAATCTCAAAAAAATCTCCAGCTTTAAATACCTAACTTTACTCAATTATTTTTCAAAAAAATGAAAAAAAGTCGTTTCAACACGCAACTTCTTTAAAAGGGTGCCGATAGAAGCTTTTAGTAACTAAATTAAAAAGGAGATTTTTATGGGTCTTGTCAGCGTTAGTACTCATGTCCCCAACTTGAGTTTTCCCATGGTGGAAATGAAACCTCCATCAGCAAATTATCGCGTGTCTGTCAAACCGAATATTCCCTTTGAGAATTATTGCGTGGCTGTTTATGCAGCCTCCCGTGATGATTGGGTGAAGGGTGCTCGGCATGTCATTAATCAATCAGGAACCGGAGTTGCTTATGCAGCACTACAACGCAATCTCCAGGGGGAATGGATTCTTGAACGAAAAGAAAGTGTGGAGGCTGTCGCTGAGTTTCTGGGTCCGGGTAATATGCCAAGACATTGGAATGGAGGCATAATTGAGGGAGGCGGAAAGGTTTGTTTTCAGTGGCGAGAGAAAATCTCTTGGCAAACCAAATACCACAAATACCCCAACAAATACCCTATTGAGCTAAGCTGGTATCCGGCCAAGGCTTTTACACTAGCCGTAGGTGGCATCTGTCTCTTGTCCAATCAACAGTGGGAATATGCGGCCCAAGGGGGGGAAAGAAATCTCAGATATGCCACCGAAACGGGAGATCTTATAGGACCTGATGGTAAAATGTTAGCTTATTGTAGTGTGGATGAGGCACAGGACGACACTATTGCTGTCGATGATTCCAGAAACTCCAGAACACCTGATGGGATTGTGGGGATGACAGGAAATGTCTGGGAATGGACGGATGAAAATCTTCGTAAAGAACATCCATATGTTGTGCGTGGTGGTACCCGCTTCAGCAACAATCTGGGGGGCTTGCGGGTGGATTACCGCGGCTTCGACAGCGTCTCTGGGGATCGCTACATTGATTTTGGGGTTCGCTTCGGCGCCGTCGTTCCCAGGACTCAAGAGTAGTTTAACACTTTTCTCTTTAACACTTTTACCCTTGGCCAGTTTGTCCTATATCCCCTCCTAACCTCCCCTTAAATTAAGGGGAGGGAGACCGCGGATTCCCCCTCTTAGTTTAAGAGGGGGTGAGGGGGAGATATGGAAGCGCGATCGGTGGGATTTTTTTGAAAATCAAGAAACATAAACCCTTGCACATGTTCTGAAATGTGATTATTTTCTCCCCATGCGATTGGATCAACTCACCATCAAGGCGCAAGAGGTTGTTCTTGAGGCTCAACGTCTTGCAGAATCCAGTAGCAATCAACAAGTAGAGCCAGAACACCTTCTTTTAAGTTTGCTCAATCAAGCCGAAGGACTGGTGCGTCCTCTCTTGCAAAAGTTGGAAGCTGATCCGAATCAACTCAAAGAAAATCTCGAAGTCGAATTAAAAAAAATTCCTCAAGTCAAACCCCTTCAAGGGAATGTGTACGTTTCTTTTCGCTTGAAACAAGTTTTTGATCAAGCCCGTGTGGAAGCAGAAACCTTGAAGGATGAGTATGTGAGTACTGAACATCTTCTCTTGGCTCTGGTTTCTGTAAAAGATTCTCCCGCGGCGCGACTCTTAAGGGAAAATGGTGTGAGCAAAGATACCATTTTGAAAGCTTTGGTTCAGATTCGTGGATCTCATCGCGTGACGGATCAAAATCCAGAAAGTCGTTATCAAGCGCTGGCGCGATTTGGACGTGATCTTACCGAGCAGGCTCGCCGTGGAAAAATGGACCCGGTGATTGGTCGTGATGAGGAAGTGCGTCGTGTGATGCAGGTGCTGTCACGTCGCACAAAAAATAATCCTGTTTTGATCGGTGAACCGGGTGTTGGGAAAACAGCAATTGTGGAAGGTCTGGCCCAAAGAATCGCGAATGGAGATGTTCCTGAAAGTTTGAAAGACAAAAGACTCGTGGCTCTTGATATAGCTTCGATGATCGCCGGTTCGAAATATCGTGGTGAATTTGAAGATCGTTTGAAGGCCGTGCTTAAGGAAGTGACCGAATCGAATGGAGAGATTATTATTTTTATTGATGAACTGCATACGCTGGTGGGGGCTGGGGCCGGTGAGGGGGCTGTCGATGCGGCCAATATGCTCAAGCCGGCTTTGGCGCGTGGTGAGTTGCGTTGTGTGGGCGCAACGACTTTGGATGAATATCGAAAACATGTGGAAAAAGATCCGGCTTTGGAACGACGTTTTCAGCCTGTGGTTGTTGGAGAGCCCACGGTCGAAGATACGATCGGAATTTTACGTGGGTTAAAAGAAAAATATGAAATTCATCATGGGGTGAAAATTCAAGATTCTGCTTTAGTGGCAGCCGCCACTCTCTCTCATCGTTACATCTCCGATCGTTTTCTTCCGGATAAAGCCATTGATTTGGTGGATGAAGCAGCGTCAAAATTAAGGATTGAGATTGATAGCCTCCCTACAGAAATTGATCAGGTAGAACGTCGTGTTTTGCAACTCGAGGTGGAAAAGCAGGCTCTCAAGAAAGAAACGGATAAACATTCTAAAGAACGTTTGGAAAAAATTGAGAAAGAATTAGCCAGCCTCAAAGAGGAGTCCACAAAACTTAAAGCCCATTGGCAAAATGAAAAAACAGCCATTCAGAAAATTCGTTCGGTCAAAGAAAAAATGGAACAATCCAAATCCGAAGCGGAACAGGCTGAACGACACGGTGATTTAGGCCGTGCCGCTGAGTTGAAATATGGAAAGCTTCTTGAGCTTCAAAAAGAATTGGAGAAGGAAAATAAAAATCTTCTCACACTCCAAAAAGATTTAAAGATGTTGAAAGAGGAAGTAGAGGCGGAAGATATTGCGGAAGTTGTGGCCAAGTGGACGGGTATTCCTGTTTCAAAAATGCTGGAAGGTGAAGTTCAAAAGATTATTCACATGGAAGAGCGGCTCAAAGAACGTGTGATTGGTCAGGATGATGTACTGCAAAAAGTAGCAAATGCGGTTCGGCGTTCAAGGGCCGGACTTTCCGATCCTAATAGGCCTATCGGATCTTTTATTTTTATGGGCCCGACGGGTGTAGGAAAAACAGAAACAGCTCGTGCGTTGGCGGAGTTTCTCTTTGATAATGACCAGTCGATGATTCGCATTGATATGTCCGAATACATGGAGAAGCATTCTGTCTCTCGTTTGATTGGTGCCCCTCCTGGCTACGTGGGTTATGAAGAAGGGGGCCAGTTAACGGAGTCTGTTCGTCGTAAACCTTATTCCGTTGTTCTCTTTGATGAAATTGAAAAAGCCCATCATGATGTTTTTAACGTCCTTCTTCAGGTGTTAGATGATGGGCGTCTCACGGATGGACAAGGTCGTGTGGTCGATTTTAAAAATACGGTTTTGATCATGACCAGTAATATTGCCAGTGAGGATCTCCGTTCTCATTTTCGTCCGGAATTTTTGAATCGGATCGATGACATCATTATTTTTAGTGCCCTGAGCGAGAAGGGGATTGAGAAGATTGTCGATATTCAAGTGAGTCGACTTCAAAAACTTCTTTTGGAAAGAAAAATTCAACTCACCTTGACGGCTTCCGCCAAAAAATTTCTGGCCAAACAAGGTTATGATCCCGTCTATGGAGCCCGCCCTTTAAAGCGTGCCATTCAAAAATATCTGCAAGATCCACTTTCCATGGAAATTCTCGAAGGGCATTTTCATGAAGGGGATAAGATTGTTGCCGATGCCTCGAAGGATGGGATTAAATTCAGCGTCGGCGGGATTTGATTCTCTCATTCAAAAATTTCTCAATCCTCAGATTGATCAGATCCGGCTGTTCCGCAAGTCCCGCATGGGTGGCATTATGCATGAGAAGGAGCTCGGAATCCAGGATCAGACGATGCATCTTTTTTGAGATCCAGTTGGGTGTAAACTGATCCATCTCTCCCGCTAGGATCAGCGTGGGGGTACGGATTTTTTTGAGAATATCTTCGGCGGAATGTCCCTGAAGGCTCTTGAGGAGCATGGTAAAAAAGAGCGGATCGACTTTGAGAAGATGTTTGATGTAACGATCCGAGTCTTCCTTTTTCATCATTCCCGTATTCATAATTTTCAGCAGTCCTCCCATCCAGAAGGAGAGAGGATTATCAAGGAGAAGCTGGCTGATAAAATTACTTTGAGAGGGAAACCTGGTTCCTAATCGGTAACACAATTCAAACAGGTACCGGGAGAGCCGCGTATTGTAGAAGTGGTCCATGGGATGCCCGTAGGTACCGAAGCAAAGAATCAAGCCGGCAAATCTCTTGGGCCAGTGCCGGTACATTTCCAAAAGTAATTGAGCACCCAGACTATGTCCGACAAAAATGGCTTGCTTGACCTCAAGGGCATTCAGGACGGCCTTGCAATCCTGGATGAGGGCTTGGAGGTTGTAAGTTTTTGGATTTTTCTTGAGCTCTGATGGACCGTGGCCCCGATAATCCCAGGTGATCACGCGATGCTTTGTCCGAAAAAATCTTTCAAGATGGGCCCAGAAAAAAGTGCCCACCCCTAATCCATTGCAACAAACGATGGCTGGCTCCCCTTTTCCAAAAGAACGGTAACAAATCCGTGTCCCATCAAAACTTTTGGTAAAGCCCTCGGTGAGATGAGAGAGGGTGAGTATCTTGCCCTTGGAGCGTTCACTTATTTTGACTTTTTTGTTTCCCTCGGACATAGAGAGGGAATCCTATGGATTTGAAGGGAAAAAGCAAGATCTCTCTCGTGGCTCCAGCCAAGGTGAATTTGCGTCTCAAGGTGTTGGGACGACGGCTCGATGGCTATCATGACATCGAGATGATCATGGTCCCTTTAAGCCTCGCCGACCAGATTGAGGTTGAGATCATTTCAAAGGGAATTAAGATCAGGTCCGAGAGTGCGGAGATCCCCTGTGATCATTCCAACAGCCTCTGGAAGGCGGTTGAAGGGTTACAGTCCGAAAGCGGTAAAGATTTTGGTTGTAGGATGACGCTCCACAAAAAGATCCCCATAGCGGCGGGTTTGGGGGGAGGTTCCAGTGATGCGGCGAGCCTTCTCAAAGGTCTCAATCAATACCTTAAATTGGGCATTTCTCCCACAAGGCTCCATGACTTGGCGACAAAGATTGGTGCCGATGTCCCCTTCTTTTTAACCCAAGGACCCCAAAGTGCCGAAGGGATTGGTGAAAAACTGACTCCTCTGCGGCATTTGCCTCCTCTTTACCTGATTTTGATCAATCCAAAATTTCCTGTTTCAACCCCCGAGGTGTATGGCTGGTACGATCAGGAAGGGGACGGGAAAAATAGCCTATCGACACGGTTGACAAGAAATAAACTCAATGATAGCTCTACGGGCCTTTCTAGGGGCTTGGCCAGGTGGTTGAAGAATTTCCCCCTGGAAAACGATTTAGAGAAGGTCGTTCTTCCCCGCTATCCGGTTCTTGTGCAGATGAAGGCGATGCTTTCAGAGGCAGGAGCCCTCGGGACGCTGATGAGTGGAAGTGGCCCGACCGTTTTTGGGCTTTTTGAAACCAGCGAATCTCGAGACCAGGGGTACGACAGATTACTTCGAAAAAAAGATCCCAATTGGTGGGTGTGTAAGGCGGAGAGCTTGTCCTAAGAGAGGCTCCGATCACGTTCTTCGTTCTTCGGGGAAAATTTTCGTCAGAAAATTTTCGGGGGTCGTCTAACGGCAGGACAAGGGTCTTTGAAGCCCTGAATCGAGGTTCGATTCCTCGCCCCCGAGTAGAAAATTGGGGCAGCCAAAAAGTTAAAAGCGATAAACTTATGACCAGTGACCAACAACTCAAGCTCTTCTCAGGTACCGCCAATCCTGAACTCTCAAAGAAGATTTCAAAAGAAATCGGTGTGCCTCTCGTCTCTTCCCAAATCCGAAGATTCTCCGATGGAGAAATTTTTGTTGAGGTGGATGAGAATGTTCGAGGTAAGGATGTGTTTATCCTCCAGCCGACGTGCAGTCCCGTTAATGAAAACTTGATGGAACTTTTGATTATTATCGATACCCTGAAGAGGGCCTCGGCGGATCGTATTACGGTGGTGATGCCCTATTATGGATATGCCCGTCAGGATCGGAAGGTTCTTCCGCGCACCCCGATTACCTCCAAACTGGTGGCCGATCTTTTGACGGCAGCGGGGGCCGATCGCATCCTTGCGATGGATCTGCATGCGGGGCAGATTCAGGGATTTTTCAACATTCCCTTTGATCATCTTTTTGCGACGCCTATTTTTCTAGATTTTATGATGAAGGAGAGGAAGCTGGTCGATCTCATTATAGTGACTCCCGATGCGGGTGGTACCGAACGGGCTCGGGCGTATGCCAAGAGGCTCAATGTGGATCTTGCGGTTATCGACAAGAGACGGACAGGTCCCAACCAATCTGAAGTGATGAACCTGATCGGTGATGTGAGCGGGAAGAATGCTGTTCTGGTCGACGATATTTGCGACACGGCGGGGACATTGACCCAAGCGGCCAAGGCCATTATGAAAAATAATGCCAAATCCGTGATTGCTATCTGTACGCATGCAGTCCTCTCCGGTGAGGCGATGAAGAGAATTCAGGAATCCCCTCTGGAGATGGTAGCCATCTCGGATACCATTCCCTTGGGTCCTAAGGCCGCGATGAGTAGCAAGATAAAAATACTCTCGGTGGCAAAACTTTTGTCGGAAGCGATCCAAAGAATTCATACAGGAGAATCAGTATCCTCATTATTTGTTTAATGAATTATTTAAGGTGACTTATGGAAAAACTAAAGATCAAGGCAGATGCAAGAGAAGTTGGGAAGAAGGGTGTGAATCGACGTCTTCGCAAGGATGGGTTCATTCCCGCGGTTCTTTACGGGCATGGGGAGAATCCATTGGCTCTCTCGGTCAATTCAAAAGAATTCACAACAAAGATCAAGGCTCTGGGACTCAATGTCCTGATTGAGCTTGATGTCCCTGGAGGAAGTCAAAATCCCCACGTGGTGATGCTCAAGGATTATCAGACGGATAGCTTGAAGAGAAAAATCACCCACATTGATCTCCTCAAGATTAATTTAAAAGAAAAGGTAACGGTCAAAATTCCTCTTAAAATTGTTGGTAAGGCCATTGGTCTTGCCAAGGGAGGACTGGTTGAACAGGCCCGGCGTGAGCTCGAGGTTCATTGTTTGCCTAGTAATATTCCCGATGTGATTGAGGTTGATATTACCGAACTTGATGTTGGATCGAGCCTTCATATGAATCAGATCAAACTCCCCCACGGTGTTGAAGCGCCCCATGATGTTGACTTTGCTATTGTCTCGATTGTGGTTCCTCGTGAAGAGGTAGTTGAAGAACCGGCCGCCGCCGCACCGGTTGAAGGCGCGGTTGCCGCAGGTGCTGGAGCCACAACAGCTGCAGCTCCCGCTGAAGGTGAGAAGAAGGCGGAAGGCGATAAGAAGCCAGGAGAGAAAAAATAATTGGATACCCGTTTAGTTGTAGGTTTGGGAAATCCGGGAACGCCGTATACGGAGACGCGTCACAATATTGGTTTTATGATTGTGGAACATTTGGCAGAGGAGTTGGGAACTCAGGTTTCAAAAAAAGGGTTCTCTTCACTTTGGTCCAAGGTTTCTCTTAAAGGTCGGGACGTTCTTTTGCAGGAGCCTCAGACCTTTATGAATCTCTCGGGTCAAGCGGTTCGAGAGATGAAAGATTACTACCGAGTGGAGGATCAACGCTTGATTGTTATCCATGATGATCTGGATCTGCCATTGGGCCGAATTAAGCCTGATTATCAGGCGGGGGCGGGTGGCCATCGTGGTGTGAATTCGATTATTGAAAGTCTGGGAGTCAAGTCATTTCATCGATTACGTGTTGGAATAGGACGACCGGAGAAAAAAGAAGAGGTGGAAGGATATGTGCTTTCGCTTTTTAGCAAGAGTGAAAAAGAGAGTGTAAAAAATATTATCAAAGAAGCCTGTGAATTATTAAAACAGTGGGTGTTAAGCCCTTAGGAGATTCTATGGATCAAAAGTTAAAAGTAAATGAATACGAAACCATCTTTATCTTAAGACCCGATCTTACAGAAGAAGGGACCAAGAAGATTCACGATCGTATTGCCGAGATCATTGGACGTTCTCAAGGGCAGGTAGTGGGCGTCAAAGATCTTGGAAAAAAGCAATTGGCCTACCCTATTGCAAAACAAACAAGAGGCCATTATTTTCAGGTTAACTTTCAGGGGACGGGGAAGGCTGTTGAAGATCTCGAAAGACATCTCCGCCTTTCAGAAGAAGCCATTCGTTTTTTGACAGTTCACGCCGAAAAAGGTCCAGGTGAAAAACCCCATACAGAAAAATCGGAAAGATACGAAAGAGCTCAAGAGGTATACTCATGAATATGACCGCATCGACAACAACATCACAGCCTGCTCGCAGGACATCCCGGAAGAAGCCCTGTCGGTTTTGTGCTGATCCTTATTTTTTCCTGGATTATAAGGAGTCAAAGATTCTGATTCCTTTTATTACAGAACGGGGAAAGATTATTCCAAGACGGGTGACAGGCAACTGTGCCTATCATCAAAGACGTCTGCAAGAATCGGTTAAAAGAGCCCGTATTTTAGCTCTTTTGCCTTTTGCCTCAACGACTCAGTTGTAAAATCTTATGATCCTAGCCTCCAGGGATGCCCGTTGGTCATCGATCGCTTCGATCGGGGTCACGGCGGGACTCACTTTATTTCTTTATCTGACAGGATTTTTTGTCGTTTTTACTCCATTACCCTTGGCGTTCCAGTTTACGCGTCGTAGCCCTTGGTCGGCGGTCGTTTCTTTTTTCTTATCAGCCAGTGCGCTTTTTCTTTTCTACCGGCTTCCTCATTCCCCTTTGTTATTTTTACCCTTTGCGGCTTTGCACTCCCATCTGGAGCCCTTGCAGATTATGGGGCTTAGCCTTATTTATTTTTTTTACTATAGTTGTATCGGATTTGCGATTGGCGTTGCATCCCGTTTGATGGCTTCACTTGAAAAAAGCTTTTTTGCAATTCTGTTAGCCACCTTACTCATCCCAGGTATTCTTCTCACGATTGTTGCCCAGGGGGTGGGGATTCATCTTTTGGATGAAATGCGTGGGATCTTTCAGTGGTTGATGAATCAGATGGCCCAGTTTCAGGAGGAATCAAAAGTGGGTAGTGATGAAATCGCCTACCTCAAGCAGTATGGTCCTATGGTGGTTTCTCAAATTTTAAGTATTATGCCTGCCCTTTGGATCAATCTGAGTCTTGTCATCATCAGTCTCAATATCTTGTTTTTGAGACGTTTGTCCCCCCTCCCAAAACCATTCTCTCATTGGACGAGTTTTCCTCTTTGGAGGCTGGTGGAAGGATGGGTCTGGCTCCCGATCAGTGTGGGGACCCTCTTTTTTCTAAATGAGTACCTGATGCAGAACGCCTATTTAGAGGCCGTCTTACTGAATATTCTCTTGGTATTGGCGATGGTTTATTTTTTTCAGGGTCTGTCTATTGTATTTTTCTATTTTCGCCGGGTTTCCCCCATGCTTCGATTATTGGCCTATCTGGTGATGATCCTCTTTTTGCAGGTTATAGGGATTGTGATAGCTATTGTGGGAATTTTCGATTTTTGGTTTGATTTTAGGAAGGCAAAAAAAATAGTATAGCGGTTTTGTCAGGGCCGAGGTAGTCTCTCCCTTCTTTATAGGGGCTCGCGTCCCGCAGGGATTTCCTCCGGTCATCGCCCCCTCCAGTGGCAAAGCCACATGGAGCCTCCCCCTCAACGGCCCTTCAGGCCTGAGAGGGCAAGAGTGAGCGAGTATACACCGATCGGCTTCACGCCGTTCGGTGTAGCGGAGCGAACGATGGGTCCCCAGAGTCCAGATGGGAGTTTCAGAGGGAGAGCGGTATCTCCCTCTGAGTATACAAGGAGGCTTTATGCAGGTGATATTGAACGAAGACATGCCCGCCTTGGGCAAGGCAGGGGATGTGGTAAAGGTTGCGGATGGATTCGGAAGAAATTTCCTTTTTCCACTCAAGAAGGCCCTCCCTGCCACCGAGTCCAATCTTAAAAAATTGGAGCAGGATCGTAAGATTATCGAGGCCAAACGGGAGAAGGCGAAAAAAGAAGCCGAAGAACTGGGACAAAAAATTACGGCTTTGTCGATTACCGTCGAAAAACAGGCGGGCGAAGAGGACAAGATTTTTGGTTCTGTCTCTACGCGCGAGATTGCCGATGAGCTCTCAAAACAGGGTTTTAGTCTGGATAAGCGATTGATTCTCCTGAAGGAACAGGTTCGCAAGTTGGGTGAATATACAGCCGAGGTCCATCTTCATGGGGATGTGATTGTTCCTTTGAAAGTCGTTGTTACCAAAAAATCTTAATCGACGGGTTCACCATGCAAGAGGCGCCTAAAGTAGAATCTCTCATGAGTCGTCTCCCGCCTCAAAATATAGAGGCGGAACAGTCGGTTTTGGGCAGCATCATGTTGGAAAATGACGCCTTGAATCGGGTGATCGAATTTGTCGAATCTGAAGATTTTTACCGCGAATCCCACCGTAAAATATTTCGTGCGATGCTGGTTCTCTCGGAGAAGGGAGAGCCCATCGATCTGGTCACCCTGACGGATCTTCTCAAGGGTCAAGATGAACTCGAAGCAGTAGGCGGAAGTACTTATCTCTCTCTCCTGGTTGATAGCGTTCCCACGGCGGCCAACAGCGCCACCTACGCAAAAATTATTCGTGAAAAATCGATTTTGAGACGCCTTATTCATGGAGCAACAGAAATTGTTACGCGGGGTTATGAGTCCAATGCCGATGTCGATCATTTTCTGGACCAAAGCGAAAAGATTATTTTTGATGTGGCGCAGAAGCGTATTCGTCAGTCCTTTTATCCGCTGAAGGATATTGTCATGCATAGTTACAAGATGATCGAAAAGATGTCCGAACGCCAGGAAATGGTCACGGGTGTTGCGACCGGTTTTCTGGAGCTGGATCGGATGACGGCAGGGCTTCAGCCCTCTGATTTGATCATTGTTGCCGGACGTCCCAGTATGGGTAAAACGGCCTTTGCCCTCTGTGTTGCCTCTCATGCTGCAATCAAAAAGAAAATCCCCAGTGCCATCTTTTCTCTTGAAATGTCAAAGGAGCAGTTGGCCCATCGTATGCTTTGCATGGAGGCGCGCATCGATTCTTCAAAACTCCGCGGCGGTTTTCTGACACAGAGTGATTGGGCAAGGCTTACCGATGCGGCGGGGGTGCTTTCTGAAGCCCCCATTTTTGTCGATGATTCACCTGCCATGAATATTCTGGAGATGAGGGCCAAGGCGAGACGTATGAAAAAGGAATACGGTCTTGGACTGGTTGTGGTTGACTATCTCCAGCTTATGCGCGGACTGACGCAGACGGATAATCGCGAGCGTGAGATCTCGGAGATCTCGCGTTCTCTCAAGGCCCTGGCCAAGGAGCTGAATATTCCCGTGATTGCCCTTTCCCAGTTGAATCGAATGGTTGAAAATCGAAAACCACCGAAGCCCATTCTTGCCGATCTGCGCGAGTCGGGGGCTATTGAGCAAGATGCTGACCTCATTCTCTTTCTCTTCCGCGAAGAAGTCTACGATCGTGACACGATCAATCGCGGAACGGCAGAGGTGATTATCGGCAAACAAAGAAATGGACCTGTCGGGGAAGTGCGCTTGACCTTCTTGAACTCCTTTACGCGCTTTGAAAATTTAGCCCGAGAGCCCGAACAGCGTCCTGCTTCGTTTTAAATCCCCTGCCATGGAACTCAGACTGTTTCTTCAATGGGAATAATTTCATCTTCCATCCACACCATGTCCCCATCGAGCATTTGCTGGGCTACTTGGTAAGTGAAGGCGTCATCGTTGTGTCTGATCTCATGAAAACTTTGATGGACGC